>WLWH01001329.1_pt1 | contig 16689 bp, 15 predicted proteins | sample 6712741 | NCBI WGS metagenome assembly WLWH01 (sample SAMN12718694, study PRJNA515312) | sponge metagenome | isolation source: marine sponge | host: Mycale hentscheli | place: New Zealand: South Island, Marlborough, Capsize Point | collected 2003-05-01 | reverse complement strand
GTGTCCGTTCGTGAGGCTGAATAAGGTGGCCTATGCCGATCGTGGCTTTTCCTAATGTGTCTAAATACATTACTGTGCGCACCCCTTCATGCAAACGCACCCTTGCTTTCAAGTCATCTGTTAAATCTATCATGATCCTATTCCCCAATGCTCTTGATGTTCATCGGGTTCTCCTTTCTTAATTAACTTTGTAAACCAATATTTTAGTCTATATATCATAGACTTTCTTTATATCTAAAATTCCAGCAGGTTTCAACATATTTGCTTGCAATAAGTTAGGAACGCCACCCATGCCTTGTGGCATATTAGGATTTGGTGGAATGCCCATGATCCCTGGATCGGGGTCCATAGGATATACATTTCTTGGATTAATTACAGGACCATACATTAGTCTATCCTGCATGGTTGTGCCTTCCATCATCCCGTCTGCTCCAGGTAAATCTAGAACATCTGGTTCACTGGGTATTGGTCCTCGTACTTCAGGTATGGGAAAAATTTGACCTTGTTGGTCCATGGTCCGTGGTTGAACATTAGGCTCACTAGGAATCACTGTTTCTTCTTCTGGTAACATAAACTGATTAGGTCCTGCTTTAAATCCTTCAAACATCTGTAAAGACTTTGGTGGAGGGACAGATAAATCTCCGCCATCTTTCATACCCGTAGGTAAATTAATGACTCTTACTGAATCAACACCTCCTGTCATTGTTCTTTTCATTATAGTCCGCCTATTCCTCTTTTAAACATTTGTGTTTCTAAAGCTTCATCTAAACTACCAAAAGCTAAATCTGATCGCACGTCAGGACTTAGTTTGCCACTCGCAACTTGAGGTTGACCTGCACCTAAATTAGCTTGAAAAGTTGGTTGTAGTTTTTCTTGTATTAGATTGCCCATATAAGCTTCTCGTTGATTTAAACCTCTAGGATTTTGAGGATTTAATTTATTCATTAATTTCATTTGATCTTCTCTTGCCGCTCTGGACTCAACACTTTTTTGAGGTTCTTTCATTAAACTTAAAATTGATTCTTCAACTTGGTTAGCAAAGTCCATCTGTTCTAAATCTTCTTCGGTAGGCAATGTTGTATTAGCCCAGTCTAAAAGAATTTTTTGATTTTCTTTTGATATAGTAAAAGGTTTTAAACTTTCTTTTGTAGTTTCAGGTCTTCCTAACGCACTGGCATAAGCTGAACGTTTAGCAACATCCAATCCTGTATCTTGTAAAACTTGTGAAAATGCTTTTAAAACTTTAGGATCAGTCAATAAAGATGAACCATAACGTAATAGTAAGGGAACCATTAAAGTAGGTAAACCAAAACCAGCCATGGCTGCACCAGCTTGCGCACCACCAAATAATAATAAACTTTTAAAACCACCTAAAGTTACACGTCTTTGTACAAAAGTTGAAGGATCGGTAACAGTGAAACTACCTGCTCGTTCTGCGATATCTAAAAATCTTTCAATATCTTTTATTTTTGTTCCAGTGGGTTTTAAAATTTGTTCTAAAACTTTTCTTTTGTCGGGATTATTTAATCCTAAGTTTTCTGCAAACTTCATAGGATCAAAGTCTACTGTTCTAAACCTGAAAACATCTTGTGTATTTTTATAACCTTGTTTGTAAACTTTTTCTGGATCTAATTTGGCTAAATTTTTATAATCAGTAAATGTTTTGGCAACAGGAAGACCTGACAGTGACCCTTGAAAAGCATCATCAAATAATTTTCTCATTATTTTTTTTGCTCCTGCATCAGGTCCCATAGACATAACAGTTTCTTCTGTTGTGATTGTTTTTCCAAAATTAGGATTCATATCACCATTAGATAATCGAGGTGTATCATCTAATGTTTGTACTTTAACTTTAACAGGAACATTTTCTTTCATACCTGCTTTGTAATATGCATCTAGATTAGCCTTTGGTGTTTTTGCTAATTTTAAAATAGCTGTCATTGCATCAGGATTATCTTTTGACATTTCTAAAACAGTATTCAAAACATCAGAGGCATACATTGTACCCCCTACTGTTGACTGTGGACCAGGACCAAATATATTTGCATTTACTTGCTTATACATATTAGGAACAGGACCTTCATATTTAGGCATTACATCCGCTAAATAAGAATTAGCTGTTGTAAGTTTTTTTAAAGCTGTATCAAAAACAACTTTCTCAACGTCATCATCAATGTTAACCATTTTGTTAAAATCATGTGTTAAAGCAAGAGCTAGTTGTGTAATTCTAGATCCTTCTTTTGCGGGCACAAAACCTTTACCTTCGTTTTTAAAATTTGCTGCAAAATTAGTGAAAAGTTCTTGAAGCTTTCTAGCTTGTTGAATTGTAATTCCGTCAGGATCTAATCTTTTTAACGTTTGATAGAATTCTCTGAAAGACCTCTCTGATGCTTCACCAGGAAATTTAAAATCATACCCAGGAGTTGTAGGCATTTGTCCTTTTAATACTTTGTCAAATTCATCAGCTAGTTTTGTAACAGTTTCTGGCTTAATAACCTTTTTACCTTCTAATCGTTTTGCATAATTTTCAAAATCTTCATAAAGTAATCTTGATATTGTCATTGTATCTTCATACTCTTTCCTTGCAAATTTCATTACATCTCCACCTAATGAGGCCATGTGTTGAAAAGGTGCAAAATTACGACTAGCTGTATCAAAATATTGTCTAATTGCTTCTTGTGTTCCTTCACCAGCTCTTCTAAAAGGAGTTCCAATAAAAGGAAATACACCTAAAACTTTAGAATAACCTTTCCAAAAAGCACTATTTGTTGCTTGTATAATACCTAAAGGCATTCCATAAGTTTCTGCTACTTCTAACATTTTTTGATATTCAGGATTTTTGTTGTCTAGTCCAAATAAAACTCTTCCAACAACAGGTTTAAATGCTTTGACCAGTGGTCCGAGGGACATGGCTCCTCCTGTAAAAGCTAGATTCATATATGCGTCTTCTAAAAATTTAGCATTTTGTAATTCTCTACTCTCTAAAGGTAAATCATTTAGATGTCGTAACATTTGATTTGTCAATTCGTATACTTGTCCACCTGCAGTTGCACCTAAAGAATCTGCAGCAAGGATACTAGCACCCATAGTCACAGGACCTGTCGGAGCTGTCAAAACACCGGCTCCTGCCATTGCTCCTAAAGAGCCTATAACTTCAAAAGAAGGTTTTGAAACTAATTGATCAGGCACTAAACGATCAAGACCCATCGGTAATTTACTTTGTAAATCTTTAAAATAATAATTAGCTGGATCTTCAATCAACTTCATACGTTGATTAGTGTCTGCCATTTTTTGTGCGAGAACACTATAATATTGTTTAGCCTGAGTTTCAGGATTAAACGGAATATCTTTAAGTATATTAGCTTGTGTTGCAGTTTTGTATTGATTTAATTGTTCTACGAGTTGTTGTGGGCTAGCACTTTGATCAATACCATAAAATTCTTTAACTTTTGCAATATCACCTGCAGTAGGATTACTAGGATTTTCAAAATAGAAAGATTGCTCATTGGGCGTTCCTTTTAAAATTGTAACTTTATTTTTTTTTACTGCTGGTGTGGCCATTATGCTCCTGCTCCCATTAAATCTTCTGGTTCTAAAACAAATTCATTTTCTTGTGGTTGATCTGTAGAATCATATTGTTGTACATCTTGTTCTGTAGTTGATGAAGGTTGTTGTGGGGGAGGTAGTTCACCTAAAAATTGTTTAAATCGGGTAACATCTTCTCTATATTGTGGTGCATCAAAAACATTCTTTTCTCCACCTGCATAAGAACCTTGACCGTAAATATCTACCTGTGCTTGTCTAATAAAGGTTAATATCTCTCCTAATTGACCTCTTACAAAATCAGGTGATTTAAACCCTTGAAGATTAACTAATTGAGAAGCTCTGTTGATATCATCAACATTTAATCGGCCTGTAGGTTTTAGGGCACGTGCTAGAGCATATACAATTAAGTTTTCTTGAACTTTTAATTTGGCGTATGTATCGTCATATCCTAAAGATGTATAAGTAATTGGTTTGAAGTAGTCGTCAACTTTTACTAATTTATCGACAGGTTTAAAGTCAGATGTAAGTATTGGTATATTTATACCATCTTTAGGTGCTTGAAAAGTTACACGTTTTGCTTCTTCTGCTTCTAGACCTGTTACAGGATCTATATCGGGATAAAATATTTTATCTTTATTTCGTAGCGTTCCACCTTCTTGTGTCAACTGATCACCAAGTCCTGGACTAACTGCATTCATGAAAGATCCAAAAGTAGCTGTTGATTCTTTTTTAAAGAAGTCAACAAGACCCTCGGCACCAAAGGGTGAGTTTTCTCCTCGTGCAACTTTGTCTGCATCTATAGTCAACATTTTTTGTACAATATCACCTGCACGACCTAATGTTGAGAAATCGCCAATCAAATTAGATGCTTGTGTGAAGTTTGGTACACCTGTTGATAAAGCAGCATCTGTTTGTGGTGAATCAAGAGGTGATAAATAAAAACCAGGAGGAGCTTCTATATCAAAAACAGTATCTCCCTTTTCATCTAATCTTGGTAACATAAATTCATAGACACCTTTTTCTGGATTAAAGACTTTCATAGATGTTGAAACTACCGGTTGTCCTGTTTCCGGATCAGTAAATGTTATATTGTCAAAAAGTCTATCTGGATTTTTATATAAATCCAAAGCTGCTTTTTGTTTTTCTTTAGCTGTATCTATATCAAAATCAGCTAATTTCTTTTGCATGTCCATATCGAAAGAAAGATTTTTCATAAGATATTCATTATCCATATTCATTTTTTTTAAAAAAAAATCAGCTTCTTTTTCAAGAATTGCTGCGTTTTGAGCTTGCATTTGTTCAATAGCAAGTTCTTTCATTTTTAAATTGTGTGTAATTTTAGCTGCTTTCTCTGCACTTTCTCTTTTTAAATATGAACCTGTTGCTTGTGCTAACACATCAAAAATTCCTGCAGCACCTTTATAAGGAGTTCTTGCATTTATTGAATCGACTAAAAAGTTTATTGATTTCTCTACGCCTTTTGTTTGTGGTAAAGGACCTAATTGTTCTTGTATACCTGATAAAGCATCTTCAAAACTAACTCTCTCTCCTAGACCCATATTTTGAGCGATCATACTTTGATTCTCATCCATAGATTGTCTCACAGGAAGAAACTTATCAGCATAGTTTAATGCCATTTGATTGTAGATAGGTGTTTGATCAACTGCTGCCTCAGCTAAACCCATATTTATTTCATCTTTAGCCTCTATCTCTGCTTTTTGTTGTGGATCAGTTACAGTAAATGTACCACCTTGTACATTAGGCAACGGTTGAATAGGACTTATAGGTTTTATTGTTAAATCTGTTTTGAAAGAGTTTAATGTATCAAATCCTGAATTGGCCATGGCTCACCTCTTATGATCCGCCAAAGAAACCACCAATTCCAGCAAGTAATGGATTTCCCATTGATTGAGGTAAAGCAGGTAATGTTGGAAACTGTGATACTAGACCTGATTGAAATTGTAATCCTTGATAAGGTTGCATAAATCTTGCCATTTGATTTGCTTGCTCTTGATTGAATTGTGCTTGTTGAGCTTGTTGTTCTGTGACACCTAGTTGACTCAATGTTGTTGCTAACTGTCCTGTAGCTCCTGGAGCTTGTACACCAAAGGTGCCATACATTTGACCAATACCTTGACCGAGTTCGCCACCTGCTAATTGTAAACCTGCTGCAGCTTGTTGTGCTTTTCTTTGATTTTCAAAAGCTGATTGAGCTTGTTGTTGAGCAGACTGAAAACCTGAAGCTAATAAACCAGATATACCTCTACCTAATTGATCTTGAAAACCTCTTTGTGCCTCAGCTTCTACGACACCCTCTCTACCTCCGCCAAAGGCTCCTGCACCAATTGCTTGTGCAGCACGACCTTGACCTGAGATATCAAATTGTCTTTGCATTTCTTTTGTGTACTCATCAATAACTTCTGATTGATAAGGATTCATAAACTGTTGATAGGATTGTGGATCGTAAGCACCGGTTGTTTGTGCTGTTGTCGCCATAGCATTACCTATAGCTGATTGTGCTCCTTGTAGTGCACCAACACCTTGACCAAAATAGTCAGGCATTTGTGTAGCTGCATTTGCAACTAATCCTGTTGCTTGAGAAACAACATTAGATACAGGGGCAACGTTTGCAACTGGAACAGGTGCTCCAGCCATATAAGAAGGAGATGTTATAGACTCTCCAGCTTTTACTACATTACCATAACCTTGTGCTAATAATTGTTCGAAACTTGCCATTAGACTCTACCAATCCCCATATTTTGTGCTTTGTCTTCTAAAGAATACATCATGTCATACATTTGTTTAGTACCTTGTTCTCTATCACCGTTACCCGCAGCCATTACTGCTTGTTTCGTCATTACAAATTCGCCATCGGAAAGCATTGCAGGGATATCGTCAGATTGACCGTCACCTGGACCATCAATCATACCGTCTTTTTCAGGAAAGTCCATTACTCCACCACCTTTGTTATACTCTAAAGGTTTGTATACATCAGTAATTTTTGTGCCACCACTTAAATATGGATTTTGATTAGGATCATATAATCTTTCAGCTTCTTCTTGACCTAAGGTAGCAGCAGCAACTTGTAAACCAACTTGACCTAATGCTAACATCGGAGAATATTTATCAAAGAAATCTGTGACAGGTACAACACTTTGTGAGCCATCAGGATTTGTAATTACTTGTGTATTTTTTACTAATCCCATTTTTTCCAAAAAACTTCCTTTATCTGCTTGATCCAATACATTTTCTTCTACATTCATTGTTTGACTTGGAGGACCCTTAAATGAATCTGTCCTTTGTGTTGTAGTAGGTGTCATACCTAAACTTTGACGTGCACCACCCATGAAACCACCGGGTTGACCTAAATTAGATATTCCACCTAGTGCTGTTCCGTAGGCCGCGTTTCGTAATACATTCTCAGGTTTATCACCTGCAAGTAATCCAAGACCTGCCTGTGTAAGCATCGGACTTGCTGCTGCAAATCTTCCAATACCACCAGCAAGACCTGACATACCTGCCATTTGCGGCAATAATAAACCAATTCCGATTTGTCCTACCGGACTTCTAACTAAATCTTTTGCTGCTTTAAAAATCTTTTTAAACATTTTTATTCTTTCTTATTTGATGCACCCAAACTTGCCAATCGTGGTGCAAAAATTGTAACATCTCTCTTAATATCAGAATCGGTAGTATCGGTATCAGGATTATCAATGTCAGCAGAACAATCATCCTCTGACTCATAAGTTGCATTTGTTCGTGTATTCGTAATGACAGTTTCTGTCTTACAGCTATAGATAGGAACTTGTGCACCATTGATCTCCTTGTGTCCTAAAAGTTTTGGTTCTTCTATTATTTTATGCATCTCTAACCTTTATTTGTACTATTGTTGGTCCTTCATTTCAAGCACAGAAACCTTAATAACAAGGTCATTTGCAGCACTTGATGTTACCTTTAAACTGTCACCACCTTCGAAAACAAAGGTGCCATTGATAATTTTTGTACCCTGATGTTGCACGGCTACATTATTGATCTCAAAATCAGTGCTTCCATTATTATAAGTCAACACTGCATTAAGTGTTCCAGATCCTGAATCATTATGTAAAACAATAGTTTTGACCATAAATGTGGTCACAGGAACAGGTGGTGTTGCTGCTACATCAGCTAAAGGAACTGTAAATAATGTATTTGCTCCTGTATTTGCAGGACTCAAAGCAAAGGTTCTAAAACGATCAGGCATCGGTTGTACCTCCTGTAGCAAAGAAAACAGTTCTTCGGTTTACTTCGTCTTTATTATCTTGTTGATAGGATGAATTTAATTGTAGGACAATCTGTTCTAGTTGTCGTACCATTTCAGCAAAAGCTCTAGGATCGTAATCTTGTGGTGGATCAGGAAATCTAGTTTGAGGTATTTTAGCCATTACCGTTGTCCATCTGGAAACACATCCATTGTAAATGTTCCCATTTTAAAGTTACCTGCTTCTGTATTACTTTCAATTTTAAAATTAGCTTGTCTTCCTCTACCACGTATATCTTTTTTTGTATCTGTTGTTGCAACAGTTGATACTGTTTGACTAACAACATTACCATAAGGATAGTTTTTAAAACTCCAAGTCACTGTTAAATTACCTGATTGATCTCTAAAGTCAGGAATAAATCTTGCAATACGCATTAATTGTTCTCCTCCTTCATCAATATTAAAATCACCAGATTGAATAAAAGACGGCATAGCAACACCATCTGCGTCTGTTCCAAATTCTTGTTGATAATAATTAGAAGCACCATTAGATAAACCTATGACAGTAGGTGTTGTGTTAGCGGCAGTATTTGTTAAATACTCTGTTGCTAAAGGAAACTGAAACACACCACGATCAACCCACGATGTTCTATTAAGTGTACCTACGGACCAAGATTGTTCTAAGTAATTATAAACCACACAACGATTAACTTGCGGTTGTGCAACGTTATCAGGGTTGGTTACATAAAACCAAATAATTTCTGCAAACTCTGTATTCACACCAGCAAAGATTTGATCAGATTGTGTTAAATCAATGTTTTCAAAAACAAAATCATCGACACTACAAGGTAGTTTTTTCACGGTACCATCAAATACAAAGAAAGCGTTTTGACCCATCCAGTATGCTACATCTCTCACAACAACAGCAGAATGCTGTCCGAGTAATCCACAGTTACGACCTAATTGATTCAATCCAAATGTAAATGGTGGACCAATAAATTGTAAACCATGTAATGATGTATCTGTCCATACCAATATCTGACCACGAGCTTTATCTGCTCCAACAATACTTGAACCGTCTTGTATACGCAGTGATCCTGCCGTATTTTCTGCAGCAGGTTGATATGTATTAATATCTTCTTGTGATGAGAAACGTAAAAGTAAAGGATCTTGTGAAGAGCCTGTGCCAACAGTCTTTTCTGTGCCAAATAAAATTAAGTGTCTATCAGGAGTTGAGACCAAAGAAAACTTTGAGGTTGTTGGTGCATTTGTAACTAAACTTGCTTTACCTGTTAAACCGTCCGTGGTCGGTGACCATTGAAACGTTGACCCATTTAGTGCCGTTGCAATTAATAATTCGCCAAAATTATCAAGTGACCAATCTCGACCATCTAATGTCACAGAAGATGTTGAACGAGCCGTGCCCCATGTTTCAGTATTCCAAGTTGATGTACCCCAACCATAACCAAATGTAGAAAAGGGTGGAGCAATACTAATATCAAAAACTGCAGTGGCAGTTCCTGTTGTGGCAGTTCCTGTAGATTCTGTTGCGTCTTGCTGAATAACAAAAGCATTGGTGCTTGTTACTGATTTAACTTCAAAACTTCGATCAAATTGTTCTGCTGTAAAACTCGTGCCTGATAATCCTGTAGTCCCTGAGAAAGTAACTATGTCTCCAGCATTTGCTCCGTGACCTGTAATATTAACAGTGACATTGGCTGAACCATTTGTTGTTGTAAAAATATTAGATACAGAAGAATTAGTTTGTCTTACAGGTGTGATGTCATACAAAATACTATTAGCATAAATGTATAATTTTTTATCTGTGCCGAGAGCCGCTAATCGTGTTCCATCTAGTGAAACCCAATGGTGAGCATCACGAGCCACACCAATTAATTTATTGTCTGTGGTCTTCTGCCAACCACCTATTTTTTCAGGAAGTCCGTAACGAAAACGAATATTATCGCAATCCGTGTAACCATTAGCTACACCTAGACTACTTGTTTGTTTCTGTATTCCCGGTTTGAGTTGTATTTTTGTTAATGTCATCAGCTAAACTAAACATGGATCCAACATGACCTTGAAAATGCATACTTCCCATATGCGTTAAAGGTGATGCTATATCAGCCCATATCTTACCACCGATCTTAGACCATAGTCTAGAAAAATAATAGTCCTCACTAAGGTATCTCTCACTTTCATCCCATGATAATTTACCGACACCAAAGAGATCATAGCAGTTATCAGAAAAATAACTTTTACCATTAACAATTTGATCAGTTTTATATTTTCGATCAGGATAGGCTTTTTTCATCTTTTTAAATACATCTCGTTTTATCAACATCATCCCTGTTGCAGCTTCCATAACTTCACAAAAGCCACCTTGTAATTTTATACTTTGTGTATTTTCAAAGTTTAAATTGTACCCTAAGGCTTTATATTGCAAATGTTCTTCTGAAATATCAGGGTTTTTTATCAGGGCATCTTTGACTTGATTCCAATGAATACACTTACGAGGGTAGATACCACAAGCAATATCCTTGTCTGCTCTAATTAGTCGTTCAATATTCATAGGTCCAAAACCTATATCAGAATCTACAAATAAAAGATGTGTTCCTATATAATCTTTATCATCTAAAAACATAGAGACAATAGTATTTCTTGCTCTAGTAATAAGAGACTCATTACCCATCGTTTGTAGTCTCATATCGACACCTGATTGTGATGCCCAGTTTTGTAGCCCTAATACACCATGTAGTGTATTTTCACTTAGCATCCCACCGTACATGGGCATACCTAAATATAGTTTTATATTATGATCTTTAAGATCGCCTTCTATCATTATTATTCACCTTTCTTAGTTAACTCGTAAAAATCTAAATTTAATTTCTCCATCTCCTCCTGTGCCACCATTACCAGAACCCGGACCTGCTGCTGCACCACCGCCTCCACCACCTGATCCTTGAGAACCACTGCCTGCTTGACTTGTGGTGCTACCAGAACCACCAGAAATATTTCCTGTATAGGAAGCTCCACCATTACCACCTGTTACAGTGCAATCATCTCCACTACAATTTGTACCTGTAACACCTGCCACTCCACTACCAGATTGATTAAATGTTCCCACTGGTCCGTTGTCCAAGGTTGTTGCTGTGCCAAACGTGACTGATGTGCCATCAGATTCTCTAAAACTTCCTGAAGTAATTGCAGAATCTATATGTGAAACAGATCCCCCTGATGATGGATTATTAGTACGTAAAGGACCTTGAACGCCTCCACCAGTGCCAGAACCACCACCTCCTCCTCCAAGATTGAATATGACTCCAGTGGTAGATCCTTCTAATTTTGTTAAAGTTCCACTGGGTGCAGTTTGATTATAACGACTTTCGCTAGAGCTACTAGGACCATCGCCTACAGTAAAGGTTAAAGTTTCCCCCTCACTGACTGTAAATACTTTATCGGAAATATAAGCACCAGAACCACCACCTGTTCCACCTGATTCTCCCCCTGCTTTGTCGTAGTCGGCGCCATCAACACCTGCAGCTCCTCCTCCTACAGCAGCTTGTATATGAATTGAATTAGCACCATCTGGAACTGTTGCTGTCGATGTTCCCGGAGTGGTTTTATTAACAAAAGATGTAGCTACAAAGGCAGTATAGAAATTTTTCCATACACCACTCTCTTTAATATAGCCTTCTTGAATTTCTTTCCATGCACTTGATGATTTAAAAAAAGCTTGATTGACTTGTTTCCAAGCACTACTGACTTTAATGTACCAGTTGGCCATTATGCGTCATGAATGAGATAGAAATCACCATTAGCACCAGTTGCATTATCAGGAGTTGCTGTGCTAGTTGTAGTGATAAGATTTCTAGCTGTGATATTACCAATGTTGGTTGCTGCTACAGTTGTAGAAACTGTCAAAGCTCCAGTTACAGTCGCACCTGCAGATGTTGTTTCGAACTTTTTTACATTGTTATGAAAAATATCAACACCATTATTCACATCCATTGTTAAGAATGTTTCTGTGCCTGTATCTGATCGAACGGTGATATTGTCACCTTGAACAAACAACTCACCCGTATTATTTTCAATAAAACTATCAGTTGCATTATGATACACCTGTAGATCAGGACCTGCTCCAACATTAATAAATTTACTGTCCGCAATAGATACGTTACCTGAAATAGAAGCATTACCTGTAGTAGAGGTGTTACCTGAAAAAGTTACATCGCCTGTAAACGTTGCAAGACCTGCAGAAATACTTCCCATAGAACTAAAGACATTGACAATATTAAAATCAGAAGATCCGTCACAATAAACTTGTGCGTGTCCTCCTTGTGTAATTGCAACACCATTAGCGGTATGACCTGTGGCAGCTATAGTGACACTAAAAGATCCTGCAGTGTTATTAAAAAAAGTGTAATTGTTTTCTTTGGCGGGAATAAAGACTGTAATATTACCAGTCAACGTTCCTGTCAGTTCAATAACTTTATTAGAAGATTCAGCAGTTGCAGAAGCGTTGGCCGTGGTCAGTGTAACGTCAGCACTGCCTGCTACAGATTTGGATAGATATCCTGCTGCAAAAGCGTCAAGGACATCAAGATTATTATTTGTTTTATCACCCCAAGTACCAGCATTTTCGCCAGTTCCTTGTAGTTCTAATTTCAGTCTATTTGAATATGTGGATGTCATGGTTTACCTATTATGCACTAATACTCTCTATTTTCAAGTTACCAAATCCCATTATACTACTCACTTTCCTTTGCGTGATCTGATTTCACTTTTGCAATAGCATCTTTCCAAGTAGTAGTGCCATTAACAGCATCATGGTATTGCATATCTAACTGGTCTTGTACGGATGGGTAAGCCATAGCTCTAGGTCTTACATGAGCATTTTGCGATACGTATGCATCTACTTTAGTTTGATTAATTGTTACTTCATTTCCGTTTATGTCGTAAGCAATATCATTTTCTATTCTTATGACTTCAGGATGTGTTTTATGTATAGCTAAATAATCCATTATGCTCCTATCTCCATTACTGTAATTGATGATGTTAATGCGTGGCTACCAGAATAACCTTCACCTGAAGTGTTAAAGGTAAGAGTAACACCATTACCTGATTGTGCTTGTACTTTATAATTTAAGGCTGATAAGCTATTTGGTGAGTCAAGAAAGTTAGCACCTCTTGAAACAGTATAATAATACGCACCACTACCTCCATCAGACAAAGAGAAAGTTCCTCTAGGTCTGCTTCCACTAGTATCGCCCAAGTTTATTGCAGTTGAATCTCTTACAAATTGTGCTTGAGCATATGTGTTTGAAGTTGTTCCCAAAGACAATAAACATTGAACAAAAATCTTACTTGATGTTGCTGAAGGAGTAATTGATACAGACAATCCACTAATATCCTGATAATTTCCAGTACCAGTCAGAGTTGATATATCTGATTTAATTGCTTGTTTTACTTGTAAAATTTTACCACCGCCACCACCTATTCCTGTCAGAGCAGATCCGTCAATAGCTGGTAATGCACCAGTTAGGTTTGCTGAAGTTAAATTTGTTAAGGCAGATCCATTTAAAGCTGGAAGTGTTGCAGGGAATCGTGCGTCAGGAATTGTACCTGAAGCTAAATCAGAAGCATCTAAGTTTGTTAAATTAGCACCACTAGCTGCAGGCAGTGTGGCAGGGAATCGTGCGTCAGGAACCGTTCCTGATGTTAAATTTGTTGCATTGAGTCCTGTAAGGCCACTTCCGTCAAGTGTTCCTGTTACCGTGATTGTATCTCCATTATCACCTAACTCTAAGGTAGTGCCTGTTTGAGGAGTTATTTTATCTACATTAATTTCACTAGCCATATTTTATCTCGCTGTTACGGGTGTCCCTGCTGATGATACAAAAGGATTTTCTGCAAATGCCATAAAGATGTAGTCTTCTGCATCAGCATTCCATGAACTACCCGCCTGTCTTAATTTAAAACCATTAGAAAGAAAATCTAATCTAACTGTACCAGAGCCCTCTGCACTACCATTATTTATAAATTCATAATAATCCACACCATTATAAGGGTCTCTTGCTGAATCAAACACTGCCCAACCATCTGAGCCAGCACTCTTTCTTCGTGTCATGAAGTAAGCAGGCCTAAATCCTGTATAAACAAAAGAACCGTTGGTTGCACCATTTCCTGTATAGTAATTAAATTTTGAATAGCCTTCTATTTCTGCAAAAGCATAAGCTATTATGCTGTCGCCACTTCCATTAGAATCTCCACTAGAACCTAGACTAATAACAGTTGAAGATGGATCAGTGGAATTCCAGAAAGATGAACTTGTAGATTCACCATCAGTAGTATCGAGAAGTAGTCGTTTAGTTGTTCCTAGATCTTTATGATATACAGCCCATGAACTAGAATCTATTAAATTTTTAAAAATAATCATTTTGGGTGCAGAACTTAAACCATGTCCAATTGTGGTATCTCCTCCTGTACCTGTAAAATTAATCACACTGAATCCTGCAGTGGTATTAGGAGAAACTACTGTTTGAGTTGTTCCTTTGACATTGGTAAATCCAAAAAGGCTTCCTGTGTTTGCTTGACCACCCATGCCTGAGTGAACAGAACAATAGTAATATAATGTAGGAGCAGAACCCGCTACTGTAATAACAGTTTTTGCACCTGCTTGTCCCGGGGTGCCTGTTGTAGTAACCCCTGTTGTATATTCGGAACCACCACCATGTGTACCATCGGCTGTGCTACTAAAGCGTAAAGGATGACCTGCATTAGAAGCATCGGATTGATCAAATGTAAAGGTACCACCCTCTTGTAATTCTAGAGTAATGGCACTTGTACCATAATCATCAAATCTATATTTGTTACCAGTGTCACTGACAACCTTGACTGCATACGTATTAGCAGGAGCAGTGCCACCTGCCTTCCACTGCCACGCTTTGTAATTAATTGTATTATTATTTACTGCTGGATTAGTACCAATAGTGAATCCATCTGTAGTAAAACCTGTTAATCCATTAGTTATGGTTTGTTGTGAATCCGTTGTATTAGAATAAATAGTTTTCGTTCCGCCTCTAATAGCATCAACTAAATTATTAGAGTGTGCAGTTGAATCATTTCTCTGTTTGACCCATACCCAATCAGGTTGAAAATCACCTGAGTTAGCGTCATTGGTAATTGTCCTAGCACTGCCCGTTCCTGTGTACAACTGTGTATGAAAGGCAGAACTTCCATCGTCTACAGGTATTGTGAGTTCGCTTGATAAATTATCAGTGCATAAAGCAAGATAACCTGAGGGTGGTGCATAATAAAAATCACCTACGCCATTTCCGTCAGCATTATTCTGTGCAGTTTTATAAGCGCCAAAAGAACTGTCTTGTCCAAAGTTCGCAACTATGGTGCTACCGTAGTATCCACCATGACCAAAACCCCAACCTTGTGATGCATCTATTCCACTAAAGGCTTGACCTTGACTAGAGTTATTTTTGTAAAAAGTTAAAGTTCCGTTGTCTAAATCTAGGGCAGTTCCCATAATATCTCCTTGAGCATAACCAACACCATAAGAGTTATCTCTTGAGCCATTATGTATGCTAGAGCCACTACCATAAGAATCATAACCATAGCCAAAAGCAGTTGTTCCGGGGTAAGCACCTTGAGCTTTGCCTGATGTATAAATACCTACTGAACCTACATCAGTGCTTCCTCCCACTGCAATATAAGTCTCCCAATACCATTTTCCTGATCTTGGGTATAATGTGCCTTCACATTGTTTATAACCACCTGATTGCACAGCTTTTAAATTACCTTGACTTAGTGCACTATTACCAGCGTTTGTTCCAATGACACCTCTTACACCATTTAAAGTAGAAAAACCATCTGTAGGAGTATCAATAATTTGTCTTGCAGTACCTGCTGCAACACTCAAAGTATTATTATTACCAGAACTGTCTGTCCCCATTGCTCCTGAATTTGAAAACTTTAGATAAAAACCATTGGTACCATAGGTAACTGTAGGCCCTACTATAGGAGTCCAAACACCATCAGAATTTGTAGTTCCAAACGTAGTGGGAGCATATGCTGTTCCATCAATAAAATGTACATCTGCCATATACCCATCAAAGAAACCACTTGCATTGTCGGAATATCTACCAATTGCATTAGCTGTTGTATTGTTTATTGCACCATTACCACTAATAGATTTTGAACTTACTTCACTACCATTTATGTACACCTTTAATGTTGAGGTATTAGCCTGTAACACGACATGGTACCACGCTGCAGGATCTCTAAATAACTCACCTGTAGTCGTAGGAGTTGATGGACTGTTCCAATATGTATAAATTGAATTATTGTATAATACTAAACCTGTAGCATCCTGACCTGCGCTCCAACCACCTGCAGTGAAAAGAGCTTCATTTTGTGATGTTGTACCCTGAACTTTAATCCAAGCGCTCCAAGTCCATACTGCTCTGTTACCAGCACTTGAGGGTGTTCTTGATAAATATGTACTAGCCATTATGTAAATACCATTGCTTTAGCTATTGTAACAGGTGAAATTGTCATTGAAAAGTCTCGAGTTGCTGTTTGAGCCTCTGCGTCAGTCGCTGTTAACGTGAAATTGTATGTTGTAGCAGCCGTTTGTGTTCCTGATTCTGTGCCAGAAATAGTAGCTGTATTAGCTACAGTGCTACCTATAGATAATCCTGTGGGTAGTGTTCCTGCTGTTTTTGTAATCGTAATAGCAGAGTCCGATGTTCCTGAAACATTAACACTGATTGTTGCGCCTTTTGTAAATGTTCCTAGAGATCCCGCAGAAGTTGTAAAACTCGGTGCTGTCGAAACCGTTAAGTCAGCATTGGTAGATCGAACTGCTTGACCATTATTGTTTTCAACACGAA
>WLWH01001327.1_pt1 | contig 16697 bp, 15 predicted proteins | sample 6712741 | NCBI WGS metagenome assembly WLWH01 (sample SAMN12718694, study PRJNA515312) | sponge metagenome | isolation source: marine sponge | host: Mycale hentscheli | place: New Zealand: South Island, Marlborough, Capsize Point | collected 2003-05-01 | reverse complement strand
CCACTATTAGTGCCAAAGGTAATACAACCATTAGTTGGGTTATACGTACCACCCGTTACATTAATATCGTTGTCCGAAAATAATGCTGCTGAATTAGTAACATTAAATGTCCCACCACTATTATTAGTAAATGTAAGTAGTGATGTTGCAGCATCTGCATTACCACTTACAACAAATGTATCACCACTAACCGAATTAATTAAAGAACTTAAATCAACATCGAAAGCAGTTTCTACAGAATTACCAACAAAATTAATATTTTCAGTGACACTATTATAGGTACCACCACTAACAAAATTATCAGTAATACCAGTTAAGTTAGAACCATCTCCGAAATAAGTTGTTGCAGATACAGAACCATTAACTAAAGTATCAGAATTGATAGTTAAACTAGTGCCGTTTATAATAGTCCCATCACTATTGTTACCCAATACAACAGAACTAGAAGGGAAATCCCAATCTAAACCTAAATTATTTTCTACATAAACTTGCTTGGTTAATACATTCCCTGTACCACCAGTAACTATAAGATTGCCAACAACTTCTACATTACCATTACTAGTTAAACCAGTAACAGTATTAATTGTTGCATTAAACACCCCTCCGTCATTATCGGTTATTGTAAAAGTATTAGCATTATCATAAGTAAACCCTGTAGTGAATGTGTTCGCAGAAGCTGCACCAACAATAGAACTAACATCTCTATATTCAACATCTCCAGTTGTAGTATTCCTACCCAATATTTGTGTTAATGTGTTGTCATTTGTTGGGGTATTATATATATTTAAATCACCATCATATGTTGTACCTGTAAATGTATATTGACCAGTTGTTGATACAGTTAAAGGTTTATCTATATATAAATTATTTAATATTTCTATTGACCCTGTTCCTGTCACAGAATCACCAGATACGTTTTCAATACTAAAGTTATTCACACTTAAATTAACACCGCTGGATACGTCAATACCGTTGGTAGTTCCTCCCATACCATTTAATGAACCATTAAGTCTTATTGAACCATCATCTAAATCTATTGACACATTAGGGTTAGTTGTTGTGATATTACCCACATAATTTAATGTATTACCAGTTGTATTAGAACTAGTTAATTGTATTGCAGTAGAATCTGTTTTAATATCACCTAAAATATTTATTTCACCACCAGTACTCTGGTTATTATATACTGCACCACCGTTACCTTTACTACTTATATTACCCCTATAAGTTATTTTACCACCACTTTGTAAGAAGTTGTTAATTACGTATGTAGAACCACTGTCTACGTGTCTAACAATACCGTAATCTACTACAATATCTGAACCAACCCCAACTTGTTGTGTAAATAACCCTATTTGTGAATTGGGTGTAATTATTTCGCCAACGTTAACGTAAGATAACCCATTAAATATTCTCCAGTGTAAACCAAACCCAACAGAAGGTACAGTTACTTTTTTAATATTTAATATAGACTCACTATTACCTTGTGCTCTTAAACAATATTGTCCAGTTTGCCCATCAATTTCGACACCTTTAGTAACTAACTTCGCGTTATCCCAAGGAACTAACCCAAATCCATTACCGATATTAATTTTATTAAACTCAAAAATAGATTCAGAATCACCCCTCATAAAATGGGCAACGCTCAAACTACCACCACCTAAATTTATGTCAACATGACCATAAATATTACATGTGTCAGCCGTATATATATTTGGTTGTATTGTGTTAGCAGCACCTAAATTAAAAACGCCTATTAATAAACCGCCTCTATCGGGTTGGTTTATCGTTGAACCAGGCTCAAAATAAAAGTTACCATTTTCGTATTGTATTTCATCTTCTTCATAACTACCAGGGTAAACATGAATAAGCGTGTCACCAGTTACCGTTGATGCGGACAATTCAGCAACTGCTTGATTTCTAGCCGCGGTTATTGTTTTAAATGGGTTATGTAAATCACCCCTAACCGCAGTTGAGTCATCACCTGTTGGTGAGACGAAGTAAGTATTATAAATATCAATATTAGAACTGATACCACTTAATGAGACACTAAATGTAGTCTCAACACTATTTCCACTAAAATCTATTGATGTCGTACCTTCATTATAGGTACCACCTGTAACAAATGTGTCTTGTGATGTCGCACCTGTTATAATGGATTCAACAGACCTATATTTAACTTCACCTGTACTACTATCTCTACCTAGTATTTGGGTTAAGGTATCGTCTTGTGTTACAGCACTTAATGTTAATTTATTTAATAATATTAACTCATCGTGTACTGTTATCGGTGAACATCCGTAAATGTTAGATGTATGTATTCCTGTACAAGCTGTTATAACACCATTAAAAAATACATCACTATTATTATAGAATGTGTTACCATTAAAATCTACACTATCAGTACAACCAGATATTGTACTTAAAAAAGTTGTACCTGAACACACAAAAAAGTTACCCGTCACCCCTGTCATCGCATCGTTGGCGGGTTCTACCACAAAATACTTTACTATATCTGGACCACAGTGACTATTACTACTCATCATACTAAAATTAAACCTCTAAGTGTTATCTCACCAATTTTTGTAGAATCGGTTTTTACTATATTAATAATTATCTCATCACCTTGCTCAACGCTAAATGGTACAGAAACTAACCCACCATTTTTACGTATAGTATATGTTGTAATGTTTTCAGTGTCTACTGAAGTAAAGTTAGTTCTATTATCCGTATAAAACCTAATACTTGTTGGTGCATGCGGTAAAAACTGTATTACACACTTTAATGTCCTGTCTGGACCATCTTCTTCAGTTATAAACTGAGCTTTTGGTCTAAGGTCTTTAGTTTCTAACTCAAAAGAAACAAATGCTCTACTAACAGCTGGTTTAACATCAAACTCCTCTTCATCTACTAAGTACCCTTGTAATCTCATTTCATATGTTTGTACATAAAACCTTTTACTATCCAAATTATCTACCTGACTTTCATCACCAATACTTTCTAATAAAATAGGGAAATAATGGCCTTTAATGTTTACATATGCTTGAGCTGAAGCAAAAGTTTGTAATACTTTTTGGTGTAATACATTTAGTTCTCTCATTCTAAACGAAAAGAACCTAACAGTATAAATCATATCGACGCCAACGGGATTTGGTATTCCGTATATATCAGCACCCTTTCTATTGCCATCCCATACTGGTATTTGCATGTATGGAAAATTTTTTCTAACAGGTATTTTGAAATCAGCCGGATTAGTTCCTGTATCTGGGTTTGGTCTTCTGACAACAGACACAAAAGGTATTTTCATGTTTTTATACTTATCAGTGTTTGGCCATATTTTAGCAAATTCATTCCATCTTTGTAATGTTAAAAAATGAATTGGTACCTTTTCACCTTTAAGTACAAAACCCAAATCGTTATTAACAAACTCAACAAAACCACCATCTAAGTCAGCAAAATCCACTGACCTTGGTAGGAATTGTTTATTCTGTTCTAAAAATTGGTCATTCCAATCCTTCGGTCCGCCCTGTGGGTCAACAACCTTTATATCTATATCTTTCTTTCTTTTTTTAGGTAAAGCCATAATTATCCGTTAAATTCTTCTGGGTCAGCAGTAACACAAGTTATAGTCCTATAATAGGCTTTATAACCTAACCTAGTTTTTGCGTTATCAGAATTTATTTTTCCATCATTAGTAACAGTAAAATACTTTATATTATCTTCCCTATCCGAATAACCAATATAATCACCATAACTTACATCTACATCTAACTCTTTTAAATGGTCTACAAAAACGGTAAAAGTAAAGTTACCATAATCTTCATACCTACCATAACCCTCTGAATACGTATTGTTTTCAGATGGTTCTAAGTTAGGCCTAACTTTAAGTTCTACTGGAGGGTGAAATTTTATTTCCTCAACGTCAGATTCACCATAGGTATCATCAGTTTGACTTTTAACCCTATCAACCCTAAATAACACAACAGTAAAGTTTAAATCCCCTTCCATATACTCTCTAGCCATGTCGTTTTCTAAACCGAAATCAACATAGTCATAAAATTTATTTACACGGGTTATTGGCCTTCTTTTATTGTCAGACATAATTTTCTTTTATTATAAATATTTAGAAGTTGCCTATTTAGTTTATTTTATTTAAAATGTTTTTATATTTAATCGTATATGTTAGATATTAGCAAGTTAAAAAATAAAAAAACTCTAACTAAATTAGTTGAGTATAATGGTAGTAATGAATATATTACATCATTAAAAGATAGATTAAATAAAGAGGGTAGTTTTCCTATTTCACCTAGTATGGCTGAATATATTGAGAGAAATTTTAACAAAGAACCTTTTATATTAAATGAGGTTGTTGGTATAACTGAGTTTTTAGGTAAACAATTAAAAGAAAAATTTGATTTAAATCATGTACCAGAAAAAATAATGGTTGAGACTGTTTTAGGTGATACATCTAAAAGTTATCATGTTAAAGGTAAGGTTTTTAAAAACCAAAAGTACTCACCGATATTTTATGTACCAAAAACACAAGTATATCAGAACCTATATGAAAAAGATGTTATTGTAGATGTAGATTTCGATAAGTACCAAAAAAAGGATAAAAGAGGGTGGAGAGCTTTTAAACACCAAGAAAAGGGTATAAAATTTTTATTAAGTAAAAATCAATGTATTTTAGGTGATGATATGGGTCTAGGTAAAACTTACATGTCAATTGTTGCGGCTTTAGAAAGTGGTGTTGACAAAATATTAGTGATATGTCCAGCTAACGCTAAGATAAATTGGTTTAGGGAAATATCTAATTTTATACCAGAAGAAGATATATCAATAATTAAAACTGGTCATTGGAATCCTAAAAAATTTACCATAATAAATTATGATATTTTAAAGAATTTCCACACACTAATTGATGGTAGAAAAAAATATAAAGAATCAGAAATATATAGACACTTAGCTAACGAAGGGTTTAACTTAATGATTGTCGATGAATGTCATATGGCTAAAAATACAAAGGCAGCTAGAACTAAAATTATAAATGAGGTAGGGGAAACAATACCAAAAAAATGGTTACTAACGGGAACCCCAATAGCTAATAGACCAATGGATTTTTTTAATCTATTAAACTTATGTGATTCACCAATAACAGCTAGTTGGCAATATTATGCTTATAGATATTGTGACGCTAAAAAATTTAAAAAGAAAACTAAAAAAGGTATGAAAGATATTTGGTTAACTGATGGGGCCTCAAATCTTGAAGAACTTTATGATAGAACCAACTCTTTAATATTAAGGAGAAAAAAAGAGGATATTTTAGATTTACCACCAAAAATAGTTGCACCTTATTATATAGAAATAGATGACATGAAAGAATATAATAACGTTTTTGAGGAGTATTTAGAGTGGGCAAAAAGTGAGGGTAAGAATTTGGGTTCTGGTAGACACATGGTCGAGTTGGTTGTACTAAGAAAATATTTAGCTTTAGAAAAAACAAAACAGAGTATTGAATTGGCTGAACAAGCCATAGAAAATGGTAAGAAAGTTATTATTTTTACAAATTTTACACACTCTTTTGACGCTTTAATGAGTTATTTTGGTAATGTGGCTGTAGGTCATAATGGGAAAATGAACGGTACACAAAAACAAAGGTCAATAGACCAGTTCCAAGAAAACGACAAGATAAAAATTTTTGTTGGTAATTTAATATCAGCAGGTACAGCAATAACCTTAACGAAAGCCGAAATAGTTATAATGAATGATTTAGATTTTGTACCATCTAATCATGCTCAAGCAGAAGATAGAGCATATAGAATCGGACAGTCCAATACGGTTAATGTCTATTACCCAATAGCTATTGGAACTATTGATGAGATGATTTATAAAGTGTTAGAAAAAAAGAAAAAAATTATTGATACGGTAATCGGTGATGAACATAAAAGTGTTGAGGTTTCTGATGAGTTTTTGGTAGGTCTATTAAATAAGTAAAAAAAAATATTTTAATTAAAATGGAAGATAAAAGCAAGGAACAAGTGGAACACCCAAAACACTATAATAAAGGTGTTGAGATGTGGGATTATGCTCACTCACATAATTTAGATTTTTTTGAGGGCAACATAGTTAAGTATATAACAAGGTGGAAAGACAAAAACGGAATCCAAGACCTAAAAAAGGCTAAAATGTATTTAGACAAACTAATTACTTTAAATGAAAAAAAATAAAAAAGAAGATGATAGATATAACAAAAAAGTTTCTAGGATAATAGAGGTGGAACTTTTGTTAACATCTTTAATTATTAATAATAGGGGTAAAAAAAGTTTCCAACCAAATACTAATGACAAATACCAACCACTTAGAGATGAAATTAAAAAACTTAGATTAGAGTTAGGTCTTTTAAAAAAATAAGATATTTATCTAAAAAGTAAAATAATGAACATATTGTTAAATGAATATCTTTTAAAAGAAAGTGGTATACGTAATATAAACCAGTTGTCAAAAAGATATGATAAGGCAAAAATTTACTTCCACCAAGATTTAGACGGGGTTACCACAGCTTTAGCTATGAAGAATTACTTAGAAAACAATGGGATAGACGTTGTTGATGCTGAGATTATTCAATACGGTGATAAAGAGTTTGCCATTAAAAAACCATCAGCTAAAGGTGACATAATGCCTGTTTTGGTTGATTTCGCCCATGGAAAGCCAATGTTTGTTATACACACAGACCACCACGATAAACAAGTGGGAGCTGAAAAAAACGCGTCAACTTCTTTTAGGTCTTCTCGTTCAAACGTTGAAACGATTTCACAGATAGTCTCACCTTCTGACATATTCCCAAATGACGACATCAAAATGATTTCAACTGTGGATTCGGCTGATTTTGTTAAAATGGGTGTTAAACCCGAAGATGTAATGACTTATGTTTTCGAACTAAATAAAGAAAAAGAACTTTCTAGAAATAAAAAAATTATGGCTCTAGTAACTAACAAGTTATTGTTAGCTTATAAAAATAAACCAAAGTTTTTAGAAAACTTGGTTATGAACTCAACACCATCTCTTTTAAACATTTATTTAAACATAGTTAAACAAGCAAAAGAAGAAGGTTATGTTTCTCCTGATGTTATGAAATCTAATCTAAAAGATTATATTGAAAAACAAAAAGAAAATGAGAACGTAGAATATCTAAAAGACTACGGAATTATATCCCAATACGGTGGTGGGTCTTTATTTAAACCTGGAGCTTATGATAGATACGTTCCTTTTAAAAATTATCCTGAAGCTAACTTTTTAGTTATCGGTTGGCCTTTGGGTTTATTACAAGCTTCTTGTAACCCTTTTAAGGCTAGTAGAGAATTAAAGGGTGTTAATTTAGGTGAAATAGCTCAAGAAGTTTTAAAAGAATATGAATCAGAATTAAAAGAAAAAAAGATTACTGTAGACACCATTAAATACTTTGCAGAAAAACACAAATCATTTGATGATAGTTCTGTAGGGTTCACATTTAAAGACATGATGGCCATGTTTGAAGAATCTAGTGGCGGTGTAGATGGGATAGAAAGAACACCAAAAGGTTCACCTGAAGAATATACTGTTGAAAGATGGCAAAACGCTATTAAAAAAGTTATGGATAAACCTTATTCTAAACTATCAAATAGAGAAAGAAAAGCTCTTAAATTACTATCCGTAAATGGATGGGACATGGTACAAGCTAATAGTGGTGGACATAAATGTATCACTAACATATCAGGTTTAATGTATTTTGGAAAAGATGGTAACCCTTTTTTATTAAAACTTAAAGAAAGTTTAATAAATAAATTAAAAGAAAAAATAGATTCTAGTAAAATAGAAGAAAACATATTAAAAGAAGAAACAGAAATAAATTTCGATAAACTATACACTAAGTTATGGGATAAAATGCTAAATAAGTTGTGTAAAAAGTATACCAAAGACCAGTCTAAAGCTGAAGATTATTGTCAAAACGGTTTTATAAAAGTACATAAAAATTTACATAAATATAATGATACTGGTTCATTAGAAGGTTGGGTTAGCCGTGTGATAAATAATAGCATCCTTGATGAGCTTAGAAAAAACAAAATTAAATTTGTTGACAATGGTGAGGATGGTTTTGATTTTTCTAAACTAGATACTACTGAAGAAGAGTATGAGGAAGAAAGATTTTCTATGAGTGACATTAGAAAAGTTTTACCACAATTATCACCAGCATATAGGGAGACCTTTGAACTTTATTATTTAGATGGTTTAAAACATGACGAAATAGCTAAAAAATTAGGTATAGTTTCAGGTACGTCTAAAAGTAATCTCGCTAAAGCGAAAAAGAAAATTAAAGATTTATTGAATAAATAAAAGTACAAATCTATTTAGAATGTATTTTTTTATGCCTATAATTTAACAATTAATAACTAGTGGGTAGGATTAACCCGTACCAAAAATCTAAATTTATGAGTGAAGTAAAAAAGGCTACGCCTGAAGATATTAAAAAATTCTTAGAAGGACATGACGATGAAAAGTACATCGTATCAATAGAGTTAGACCAAACAAGAGATTGGTCAATAGACGAAACAAACAAAGTATATATTATTATTGATGACCCTAAAAAAGGGAAAAAAATAAAAGTTCAAAAGTTTACACCATTTTGTTGGACAAAATCATTAAGAGGTAGTGGTTTTTATGACGATGATGTTGAAAAAATAAAAAGAAAAGCTAGAGAGTTTGGTATTTACACTGAAAAACTAAATACAGGTAATAATGCAAGATTAGAAGGTGGTTATAAGTACATTGTTAAAACAAGTGGTACTTATCGTGATTTAGTAAATTTTTTTAAAAGAGGTGGAATTAACCCTTGGGATAGGGATAAAAAGTTAGTCCAGATTTTACCACCTGTAGAACAATTCATGGTACAAACAGGTAAAAGACTTTTTAAAGGTTATGAAGACTATACTGAAGTGCATAAACTAACATTTGATATTGAGACCACTAGTTTAACCCCTGAAACAGGCCACTCTTTTATGGTTGGGGTTAAAGATAATCGTGGTTATAAAAAATTGTTAACAGCTTACGGTGAAGATGGTGAATATAGTAGAGAAGGTGAAAAGAAGATGTATGAAGACCTATTCCAAATTATACATGAACTAGAACCATCTATTATTGTTGGTTATAACTCTGAAAACTTTGACTGGAACTACATTTTTGGTAGGATGGATAGGTTGGGTATGTCAGAAACTAGTATTAGGAGAAATAAAAAAGATAATAGAGTGACATCTATAGATGTTAAATGTGATTCTATAAAAACAAAACACCCTATGGTTGGTTTAACTAGAAAAGCGGCTACTTTAAAAATGGGTGCGGAGATAGAAGATTATTACCAAACAACAATGTGGGGTTATAACATTATGGATACATACCATAGAGTTAGACAAGCTATGGCTTTAAATTCTGGTCTACAAAATGGTAGATTGAAGTATATAGCTCAAGAAGCTGGATTAGAAAGACATAATAGGGTTTATATTGATGGAGCTAAATTAGGTAAGATTTGGAACGAAAACGAAAACTTCAACTATAACCCAACTTCAGGTCAGTGGTATCCATTAGATGGTGTTAAACCAAAACCTAAAGAAGTTGACGAAAAGGTTATTGATGGGTATGAAGATAAGTGGGAAATTGTTGATGGTAGGTTTTTATTAAGGGAATACCTTAACGATGACCTTTTGGAAACAGAACAAGTTGATGACACTTATGCTCAAGCTGGATTCTTAACCGCAGCCTTAGTACCGACCAATTTTGGTAGGTCTATTACAATGGGTACAGCGACAATGTGGAAGTTGTTAATGATGGCTTGGTCATATGAAAACGGTTTAGCTTTACCAGACACACAACCAAAAAGAGATTTTGTTGGTGGTTTATCTAGGTTATTAAATTTAGGGTATAGTGTTAATATAGCTAAGTTTGACTACGCCTCACTTTACCCATCAATACAATTAACCCACAATGTATTCCCTGATGTAGATGTTTCGGGAGCTTTGGAGGCCATGTTGCAGTACCTCTTGGATACACGTAACGAATATAAACATCTTGCTGGTAAGTATTATAAAGAAGGTAACAACTTATTGGGTAGTAAATTTGATAAAAAACAATTACCCATCAAAATTTTCAATAACTCAGCATTTGGTTCTATTTCAGCACCTTATATATTTCCTTGGGGTGATATTAATATTGGTGAGATGATTACTTGTACAGGTAGACAATATTTGAGACATATGATTCAGTTTTTTATGGATAGAGATTATAAACCACTTGTTTTAGATACCGATGGTGTAAACTTTTCTTATGGTGAAAAAGTTAGTGGTCACACCTATGTTGGTCGAGGTTATCATAAATTTGTTGAAGAAGGGAAAGAGTACAAGGGAATTGAAGCCGATGTATCCGAATACAACGATAGGTTTATGTATGGGGCTATGGGTCTTGATATTGATGAGATTTGGCCAGCAACTATTAACTTATCTCGTAAAAACTACGCAACATTAAAACCAAACGGTAAAATTAAATTAACGGGTAATACTATAAAAGGTAAGACTATACAAAAATATATTAAAACTTTTTTAAACAAGGGTATAAAGATGTTACTAAACGGTGATGGTAAAAGTTTTGTTGATTATTACAATAATTATCTTGAAAAAATTTATAATATGGATATACCGTTATCAGAGATAGCCAATAACTCTAAAGTTAAAAAAACCATAAAAAGTTATCTTAATAGAGGTGTAAATAAAAATGGTCAACCATTACCTAGGCAAGCCCATATGGAGTTGTTAATTAAAGAAGGTATAGAACCACAATTGGGTGATAACATATTTTATGTTAATAATGGGACTAGAAAATCTCATGGTGATATACAAGTTAAAAAAACAAAAAAAGACCCACCTGAAGGTACATTAGTTTTTAATTCTTATTTAATTAGTTCGGAACAAATGGAAAAAAACCCAAATCTAAAAGGTGAGTACAATGTCCCAAAGTATTTAGAAGCTTTTAATAAAAAAGTTGAGCCATTATTAGTTGTTTTTAATACACACATAAGAGAAAGTCTATTAATAACAGACCCAGAAGAAAAACAGTTTTTTACAAAAACAGAACTAGAGTTAGTTTCTGGCATTTCTAGTAAACCTGGTGACCAAGATAGCTTAGAAGAATTAATGAAACCCAGTGAAGAAGAATATAAGTTTTGGGAGTCACAAAAAGTGTTACCTGACTATATGATTAAAGATAGATTTAGTAATTCTGAAAAGTCCTTAGACTCTAAAGGCAACCAATTAGTTTATAAAACATTAAATATCGTAGAAAATAAAGTTAAATTATAGTAATTACTTGATATTTATATAAAAAAGTAATTATGAATATTTTATTAATAAAAGAATTAGTAAATAAAGATGGTAGTAGGATTAGTGGTGATGAAAAAATCGACCAAGACGATAATATGACCACTTCTAAGATTACAACAGATGATGCGGTTAGAATGCAAAGACAAGGAATTAGTTGGTATACTAATTTTGGCCGTGTGTATTACAATGAAGATGATGATACAAATGATGGTATTGAATTACCACCGGAAGATAAAGAAATACCAGAACCAAAAAGAAAAAAAGGTACTAAGCCAAAAAGAAAGTCACCAAGTATAGAAAAACCTAATATAGGTACACCTGAACCTAAACTTAGGGAAAATGGTAAAAATAAGATGAGCTCTTTAATTGAAGATATTTTCACAAAAAAGGCTTTTGATAAGGAATTTGTTGAGAAAAGAAAAAAAGACTTAAGATTAAATGGTATAGAGTCGTTGGAAAGTATAAGGGACACAAACCCAATACTAATACGAAAAGTTAGCACTCTTAAAGATTTAATAGAAAAAAATAGTGCTAGTGGTGAAGAAAAAGCTGTAATACTAAACTTTTTATTAGATATAGACATGACAGATGTGCCACAACAATATAAAGAAGAGTTAAAAAAGAAAATTAGATAATGGCAAACGCTAAATTAAAAGGTGTTACTATCACAATAGAAAAGGATGTCAACCACCATCTAAAAAAAATATTTAATGCTTATTGTGGTGATAGAAACGTTGAAGGATATACTAGATTAAAAAATTTATGTGATAGTAAAGATATATCGTATGAACAATTAGCTAGAGTGAAAAATTTCTTTGACAACTTCACTGGTAAAAAAAGTGACACACCATATTTGTTAAACGGTGGGACCAAAATGAAAGATTGGGTAGAAATTAGTTTAAGTAATATGAGAGATAGTGTTGAAAATAAAAAGAAAAACATGAGTAATATTGGTATGCCTAACCAATATCAGAAAGAAAAAATAACGATTGATGGTGTAAAACTAGATAATCATGATACAGATACCAACAAAATTTTAAGACAAGAAGGTATTTATAATATAAAGGTCTTGGATGACCTTATAACAACAATTAATAAAAACAAAGAATTATGTCACATTTCTTAGGACCAATAGCTCCGATATTAACAGACGAAGCTTCAGTACAGGAATTAAACCCAAATGGTGGTGCTGTTACAAACCAACTACCATCATTAAAAGCACAAAGTACAGTACAAAGAGCCAATATAACATCTTTTAATGAATTTAAAAATGTACCCAACCAAGGGTATAGTGCACAAAATCCGGCAGCACAATCTGACGGTGATGACCACGGTAGAGGCGAAACAGGGCCAAACTCTGGTGTCGGAACAATAATAGATGAACAAAGAAAAGATGTTTTACTTTATTCATCTGGTAATAAATATTCACCTGGTAGTGCAGGTAATAACTATTATAACTTTAGCTTTGGTGAGCAATATTGGTAGGAATGAAACTTTACTCTCTTCTAGAAAATATTATATTAGAGGTAGCGAGTAGGTCTGAGATTGAAGACGCGATAGAGAAACACAGAACTTGTAGGGTTTATTACGAAGGTGATGAAACACAAGTTAAAGGTTGGAGATGGATTGAACCTTACGTTTATGGTGATTCTTTAGCGGGTAATCCTATAATCAGAGTCTACCAAATACAAGGTGTTACTGACACAGAACAACCTGGTTGGAAAACATTTAGAGCGGATAAAATAACCTCATGGATTAGAACCCCTAAAATGTTTTACGAACCAATTTCTGATAGAGTTAGTGGAGTACCTAAATATAACCCAAATGGGGATAGAAGTATGATAAGAATATATAAACAAGCGAATTTTTAAAGATGGACCCAAAATTAAAAGCAATATTACAAAAAGCTAAAGCAATAGATGAGAAGGCTAAACAATATGACACTGTAGATAGAACAGTTCTAGAGAATAATGTTAAAAGCAGGGCTGGTGGTGATTATACCCAACCCAGTCAAAGTGGTAGTCTTTATGACCAAATGGGCACAACACAGACAGCTGTTATGTCAGAGACAAGCACACAAGTAAAACCAAACATAAACCCTAATTCAGGGAATTATAGTCAAAGAGTGAAAGAATCTAAATTACCACCAGAGATAATGCAAGCGATGTTGGAAAACCCAATACCACAACCAGACATGCCTGGAACATTTTCAATGGATGAGGAGGCTATAAAAGAGATTAACCCAAATTACGGTAAAAAAACAATAACAGAATCTCCAACAAACAATAGACAAAACATAAAACCCACTAAATCCAGTACTAATATCGATAAAGGTGTAGTTAGGAAAATGATAGCTGAAGAAATAGCTAAAGCTTTACCTTCTATAGTTGAGAAGTATTTTGATAAAAAAATGATACAAGAAAATGTTAAAATGTTAAAATCTTTAAAAGTGAAAGGAAGGAAATCTTAATAACAAATACATAAAAAAACAAAAAATGACTCAAAAAGGATGTGGATGCAAAGGCAGTAAAGGAAAATGTGGTGATAAACCAAAAACAACAAAATAAACAATAAAACCCAACACGTAGTTGGGTTTTTTGTTTACTAACAAAGATAGTTTATTATATTAATAAAAATATTAAACTATGAGTAAATTAAAGGTTTTAGTCCTACCATCTGATAGGACAGGGGTGTCAAAATTTCGTTCTGTAGAACCCCACATGAAATTACAAGAACTATATAATGATGATTTTCATGTAGATATTGTTACCGCTGGAACTATGGATTTCACATGGGATGATACTAATTTTTTAAAAAAATATGATATAGTACATTTCCACAGAACATTACCCTCAGTAATAAATGGTCAATACAGACATGTATACCTAGAAGGGGTGTTTAAAATTCTAGACAAACTGCATGGGTTAGGTATTGTGACTATTATGGACCTAGATGATTACTGGTCACCATCAAAAGACCACCCAGCTTATCAAATGATTATAAATGATGATTTACCACATAAAATTAGGGAGAACATTAAAAAAGTTAATTATATAACAACTACTACGCCAATCTTTGCTGAAGAAATAAAAAAACTAAACAAAAATGTTTTAGTTCTACCAAACAGTATAGACCCAGAAGAAAAACAATTTACCCCAAGTCCAGAAAAAACAAACAAATCACCAAGAATTGGGTGGTTAGGTGGTTCATCACATTTAAAAGACTTGGAGATTATTGGTGGTGGTGTAAGTAGATTTTTAATAGAGAATAAAGATAATTCACAAATGGTTCTATGTGGTTTTGATACTAGGGGTAATGTTACTGAGATAGATAAAAACACTAAACAACAAAAAACTAGAAAAATTAAACCAGAAGAAAGTGTTTGGGCCAGATATGAGGAATTGTTTACTGGTAATTACAAATTGGTTTCTGAAGATTACCTATCTGAACTAAAAAAGTTTGACGAAACTAGTGGTAAAAAATATGATGATTTAGTTGAACCTTATAGGAGAGTGTGGACTAAGCCAATCACCACGTACGCTTCTAATTATAACTTATTTGACGTATCAATGGCCCCACTTAAAGAACATATGTTTAATAAAGTAAAATCACAACTAAAGGTTATTGAGGCTGGATTTCATAAAAAAGCTTTAATAGCCCAAAACTATGGTCCATATCAAATAGATTGTGTAAATTTGTTTGAGTATGGTGGTGGGATTAACGAAAATGGTAACGCAATTTTAATAGATACTAGAAAAAATCATAAAGATTGGTATAAATCACTTAAAAAATTGAATGAAGACCCAAGTTTAGTTGATTTATTGTCAAATAATTTATATAATACAGTTAAGGATAAATACCATATAAATACAGTAACTAAAACAAGGGCTGAGTTTTATAAAACAATAGTAAAAGACAACAAAAAAGAAGTAGAACAATTAATAGAAGAAACAAATGCAGTTTAAAGTAGATAAATTATTATTTTTTGACATTGAATCGGTAAGTCAGTATAAAGACTTATATGATATGCCTGATAGACAATTAAAAATGTGGGAATCTTATTATGATTCATTTAGAAAAAAAGTAACTGACGAAAGTCAAATAGACCCAATTATGGGTGAAAAAGATATTAAAAGAGAAGTTTATCGACAAACTGCGGCATTTTTTCCTGAGTTTGGAAAAGTTGCTTGTGTTTCTATGGCATTTGTCACTAAAGGTGGTGAGGTTAGGTTTGAATCTTTTTATGGTGAAGATGAGTTACATATCTTAACTGAAACTAGAAAAGTATTTGATAAGATTGAACCTATTGGTTTTGACCTTTGTGGTCAAAGTATTAAAATGTTTGACATACCCTTTCTTGGTAAAAGATACTTTATCAACGGAATGAAACCACCAAGACTTTTTCCAAAACACGATACAAAACCTTGGGAACTTAGAGTTTTGGATACGAAAGATGTTTGGCAGTTCGGTAATAACTGGTCTTTAGGTTCTTTAGATTTAATGTGTACTGTTTTAGATATTGATTCACCTAAAAATGGTGACGTTAAAGGTGATACTGTCAATAAGAACTATTGGGAGGGTAACCACGAAGAAATTAAAGAGTATTGTGAAAAAGACGTAAAGGCTCTTGTAGATATAATAACAAAATTAAATAATTTAAAATAATGGGAGGAATTAATAAACAAATTGAGGAGTTGAGGTCTTTAGCTGAAATGGATATGTTACCAAGCGAAACAAAAGAAGAGATTAGAGCGGCAATAAAATTAGCTGAGTCGGTGCAAGAATACGATAATAATGATACACTCGAATCCCCAACACCAAAAAATTTACCAATAAAATATATTAATAAATCATCACATAAAAACCCAGTTTACGCTAAAGAAGGTGACTCAGGATTTGATTTAAGAGCTAACGAAAAAGGTTCTTTAAAATCTTTAGAAAGAAAATTAGTACCAACTGGCTTATTCTTTGAATTACCAGATGGTTGTGAATTACAAATTAGACCTAGAAGTGGTTTAGCTTATAAACATGGTGTTACAGTTCTTAATTCACCTGGTACGGTAGATACTGGGTATAGAGGTGAGATTAAAGTTCTTTTAGTTAATTTAAGTACTGAAAAATTTACTTGGGAAAAGGGTGAAAGAATTGCCCAAGGAGTTGTGTCACATAGAATTGGTTCTGATTTTGGTGAATTAATAGAAGTTTTTGAAATAACTGAGTCTGAACGTGGTGAAGGTGGATTTGGTTCAACAGGTACAAAGTAATGAAAATACAATTAGATACTGAAAATAAAACAAT
>WLWH01001326.1_pt1 | contig 16698 bp, 30 predicted proteins | sample 6712741 | NCBI WGS metagenome assembly WLWH01 (sample SAMN12718694, study PRJNA515312) | sponge metagenome | isolation source: marine sponge | host: Mycale hentscheli | place: New Zealand: South Island, Marlborough, Capsize Point | collected 2003-05-01 | reverse complement strand
AAACCATAAGATATGGAACGCAAACACGTAGTAGTAAACGGATTACATTGTATAACAGAGAACGGACACGTTCACGTATACACAGAGCAAGAGTACAAAGACCGAGAGGACCAGGGGACATGGTGGACTCGAGCAAAGAGAGTATTAACCGACTTAGGTGCAGGAGCATCTTGGGCAATTAAAAATTAATTATGGGAGTATTTAGCTTTATGACAACGGACACGAACAAGAGTGTGCCGAACAAATGGAACGAAGTCAGACCAACATTCACAGTCTATATGATAGACAACAAAGGTAATGTATGGAAAGAGAATGATTACGAAGGATATGGAGACTTCGGAGGCAAAGACATATATGAATTAATAGCAGAAATGAACGGACTAAAAGGCAGGGACAAAGGTATAGATATATTTTTCAATCCAATAGAGAATATGATATACCCAAACCTAGTAACAGATGATAGCAGAGAGTGGGAGAACAAGTTGCTATTAGACTGCCCATATCAAGGACATTTTTACGAGGGAATAATAATAAACTAAATAAATAAATATGAAAGCAAAAGAGAATGAAATATTAGAAGCAAAAATAAAAGCTTTTGATGAGTTTATAAACTTATTAGAGGTTGACAACGGTAAAAATGCCTTGAATTATAACTGTGCATTGCGTATGGCTAAAAAGAATCACAAGGAGTACAATGGAACTTATGAATTAATTAGTACAATGTCTAATTATCAGGAATTCACTCAAAAAATTTATGATATAAGTAGAAATTATTATAAAGAATATTACGATATAAAAAATAAATAATTATGAGAACAAAAGACGAAACACATTCAGCAAAGTTTGACAAGCTATTAAAAGGAAAGAAGATAGACTCTTGTAGGTATATGACAAGAGAAGAAGCCGATCAGTTTGGTTGGTACAAAAGACCACTCATTATTATGTTTACTGATGAGAGTTACATAATATTACAGAGTGACGACGAAGGTAACGATGGAGGCGCAGCCTTGTACGAAGACATTCCTAGTAAGGAGAACTATAATATAATTTATACTATTTAACAAATGGAAAACACAATCAATTTTAATTTAGACGAAATGGGCAGTTCAGATATTGCCTCAATGCACAAAGTAATTGACGCATACCAAAACATTCCTTCAAGTGACAAATATATAATGTATGGAGGGACAGGTTTCAATACTAGTTCAGGCTATGTTTATATAGCTTTAGAAAACGGAGTTTCAATTTGTTCTTGCTTTAACCAGTCAGTTGATTATCTTGTGACTGATTACGATACAGGTGAGGAACAATTCTTTGACACATACGAAGAAGCAATCGAAGAGCTTGAAAATATTAATCAATAAACACAATTAAATTATGAAAGTAGAATATTGGAATACACCTTATCAAGGTGCTAAAAGTGAGTTAGTAAGAACAGAAGACTGGCCTGACACAGATGAATCATTTGCGAAGTATTATCAATTAAACAATCAATTAAAGTATTGTAACGGAAGTCATTACAAGTTTGTAAGTGATGTAGTACTCAGAAGATATACGGAAGAATTCTTTGATAAATACCACACAATAGAAAATTATTACAGAGGCGGAATAGTAGATTAATAAATAAATAAACACAATTAAATTATGGGAGCAACAAACATTCATTACACAGCGAGTAAAAAGAATTACAAATCAGCAAGAGAGGCGTACAGAGATTTGAGAGAGGAAGCTCAGTATGAGTACGGACATGACATGTACAGCGGTACAATTGCCACGTGTACATTGGAGGGTAGAATATCAGAACCTAAAGATGATGATGCGTATGACGAAGCGTTAGACAACGTAGATAAAAGAGAGTGCGTGTATTATGAGACAGATACGCACTATGTATTTATTGGATGGGCCGCATGTTAAATATAAATAAATAGAGAAACAAATGGAAACACAATTAAAAGAAATGGTATGGTCTAAGGTAATGGATAGACACATACCAAGTGACGAAGCTTATCGTGTATATGATATAGACGATGTTGATGGCGACTTGGTAACGATAGAGTTCAGAGATGAGAACTATCGTTATACAATAGATGATGATAAATATCACCCTAATGATGATGTTTATTTTTGCGAGGTTTCACAAGAGTTCTATTCGACTGATGATGACTTTACAAATAGTTATTGTGGAGATTACGGACACGAAGAAAGTTTCGCTGATAATGATTACTATTGGATTGAAAGAGGAACAGCATCAGACCATTGGTTATATTATGACAATACAACCTACTGTGTTGACATAGACCAGCATGTTCACGAAAATGATGGACATTACTGCGATGCAGATGGTGATTATTATTATGACTGCGATAGTATGCCATGCTCTGAACATGAACGTAATGAAATTGGAGACTATCATTCGTGCAAAGACTATGTAGAAAACCTCAACAGTCAATATCATGGACACAATACACAATTTAACATTGGTTTTGAGATAGAGAAAAACGCATTCCATACAGAAAATGGAGATGCTACTGACGAGGGTGACCAAGTAGGTTGGTATGATTTGTTTGCAGGATTCGAGACCGATAGTTCTTGTGGTGTTGAGGCAGTGACTCACATACTACCTTTAGGCTCTCCTAGAAGTAAGGCACGACTCAAGGTCTTCGATATGATGGACGAAGCCTCGAAGGTAATTAACAGCCCTAAAGATATTACTTGTGGTGGTCACATCACTGTATCTGTAAATGGTATGACAGATGGCTATGAGTTGGTAGACAAAATGAGGGAGAAGTTAGCCATACTGTATGCACTATACCGATACCGATTGAAACGTAGCTATTGTTGTAGTAACAAGGGTATAAAGAAAGATAACAATGTCAAGTATGCACCTGTTCACGTCAAGGATTGTAAGGTTGAGTTTAGAATACCATCGGCAGTAGCCAATGTAAAACAATTAAAGTTACGTTATGATTTGATGTACAAGATTATGCACCACTCATTTGAACGCAGGGTACATTTCGAAGTATTTCTTTCAAACATACGTCACATTATCAAGAAGATGTACAATGGTAATGACCAAAAAGTAGATGCTATATTTGAATTGGCACACCACTTTAGAAGATACTTAATTGTAGAAGAAACATCATCAAATATAAATGAATTTATTAATCACTCTAACGAAGAATAACAATGTGTATAATTATTATTAAAGACAACAAGAAACAAATTAAGACTGAGACACTAATTGCATCATCAGTCAAGAACCCAGATGGACTAGGCGTATTGTGGCTAGACAAGTGGAACGTTACGTATCACGATAGCGCAGACTATATGATACTCAAAACTAAACGACCATACATTGCACACTTTAGGTATGCTACGATCGGTGAGGTCAGCAAGGCTAACTGTCACCCATTCGACATCAACAAGGACAACATACTGTTTCAAAATGGTACAGTATACGGATTAGGTAACAAGAAAAAGACAGACACTCAGCACCTAGCCGAGATACTTTCAGACGTACCACCCAATAGATGGAGAGAAGTGTTGGAGATGAATGACTCAAGGTTTGTTACTGCCAACCTAAAGACTAAGAAGTATACGCTATACAACAAGTCTGATTGGACTAAAGTAAATGACATTTGGTACAGTAAAACAAATGTACTTGACAAGGTATTGATTGGTGTGTATGGCACACTCAAGAGGTATGGTAGTAATTACGACTACCACTTGGCAGACTCTATCTATGTAGGCAAGGCGAATACTTTAGAGAAATACCCTATGTTGATACAAGGCATACCTTATGTACTTGACAAGCCAGGAGTAGGACACCACATAGATATCGAACTATTCTTAGTAGACAAGAAGACGTGCCTACCAAGTATTGACAGGCTAGAGGGACACCCCACTTGGTATGAGAGAAGAAAGACAGAGGTTATATTAGAAGATATGTGTACTGTACTTACTCCTTATATATACTTCAATGACACTGTAAAAGATGAGGGAGAGCATCACAAGACATTTACTCAAGAGGTATATGGATTTTATGACAATCCTTTATTTGGTGGCAGTGAATATTACGAGTGCCAATGTGCCAACCCTCAGCCTGTATTAGATTACAACGACCATTACTGTGATATATGTTACGGTGATATTATAGAAGATGAACACACTATTAATCAATTTAATTTTTAAACTATGGCAGACACAAGTACAACAATTTTAAAGATTTCTTTCAACCTATATGGCAAGGAAGCAACTGAACTTACTCAAGAGGAGAGAGACAAAGTAATGGAAATATATTACGACTTTTATTAACTTAATAAATTATAAACTATGAGTATATCTAAAAAAGGATTTTACGAATTAAAGACAGAGACCTATACACTACTAGTAGAGTATATGTATTACTACACAAGTGGTACTTATGAAGACCCCCCTGTAGAAGATATGGAGATACGTTTAGTTGAGCTAAATGGAATTGACATTACAGACTTCTTTTGGGATTTTGTAGACGACAAAGTATATGAACAAGTATGGGAGTATGCACAAGAAAATAAGTTTAACTAATATAAATAAATAGAAATTATGGGAAGATATTATGATGGAGACATAAGCGGCAAGTTTATGTTTGGAGTACAATCAAGCGACGCAGCAGATAGATTTGGATCCACTGGTTACAACAATTATTTAGACTACTACTTTGACGAAGAACACCTGCCTACAATAAAGGAGGAGTTGGCTTTACTAAAGAAAGACTGGGAGGTAGTCACTGAGTTCTTTGAAGACAAAGATACTTGGAGTACACAAGAACAAAAAAACGCAGGTATCACAGATCAACAGATGAGTAACTATGCTGACTATTGTTTAGGTAAGGAAATACTAGACTATGTAAAAGAAAACGGAGAATGTCAATTTTCAGCAGAGCTTTAGTAATATTGTTCACACTCATCATAGGGGTAGGTTTTACCCCTAATGATGTGTTAGTAACAGCAACCGTATACCACGCAGTTGAGGGACAGACTGATAGCACCCCTCTTATAACTGCAAGTGGTAAGAAAATTAATCCAAACAACCCAGCCTCACATAAATGGATAGCAGTATCTAGAGACCTAGAGCCACTAGGCTTTGTCTTTGGAGCTGAAGTAATTGTGTGTGGAGCAGGTGAAATGAATGGAATATGGGTAGTCCAAGACCGAATGAACAAAAGATGGACACATAGAATTGACTTCCTTGTAAATGAAAATACAATAGGGAAGTGGGAAGACGTATCAATAAGACTGAAGTGAGTCATTGTTTAAATCCTTAGTTGTCGCTAATGTAGGCCGTTGTAATGCTTAAAAGTTAAAGTGTGACTCACACCTTTTGATAGTAGGTTTAACATGCACAAATTACAACAAGACTGACAGTACGGAAAGACGACCCTCTTTTGAGGTAACTTTAAATAAATAAAAATGAAAGAATACAAAGACGCACGCATTGAAGCTATGGAGAAAAAACTAATTTGGTACGACAGTTTTGTTGATTACGTTCAACAATATAGTACCAACGTGTATAACTCGGCATGTGAATATGCTGACATAAAAGAAGAAGAAGAATGAATGTACTATCATTATTCGATGGCATGTCTTGTGGACAGATAGCCCTCAAGAATCTTGGTGTAAAAGTAGACAACTACTACGCATCAGAGATTGACAAGTATGCTATAAAAATAGCAAAGAAAAACTTCCCTGACATGATTCATGTTGGGGATGTAACCAAGCTAAGTTATTCTGATTACAGGAAGTGTTTGGTAAGAGAGAAAAGTTCTCAATATATACAGGATATACCCAAGTCTAGACGAATAGATCTTATCATGGGTGGTAGTCCATGTCAAGGATTTAGTAAGGCAGGAAAAAACTTAAACTTTGATGACCCTAGAAGCAAATTGTTTTTTGAGTTTGTGAGGTTAGTTAAAGAATGTAAGCCAAAGTATTTCTTGTTGGAGAATGTAAAGATGACAAAAGAACACAGAGATACTATATCTAAGTTCTTGGGAGTTGAGCCAATATATATAGACTCAGCACTTGTATCTGCACAAACCAGGAAGAGGTACTATTGGACTAATATACCTTATATATTTCACCCTATAGACCTAGGGGTAAAGCTAAGCGATATTATTCAAACAGAAGGAGAGCTTGAAGGTTCATTAGTTGATGAGAGGATGGTTACTAATAAAGGTAAAGCCTATTGTCTTACAGCAAGATATGATGGAGCTGTATGGTGGAACAGTATAGAAAGAAGCCAACGAAGTATGATTAGAATAGAAGATAAGGTTTGCTTTCCTGAAGCCACAAAGAAAGGTTATGCCGCTGCAGGTGTTGGAGAGGGATTAGATCTGTCATTTCCTAACAGTAATACTAAAAGAGGTAGACTAATAAAAGAGAAAGCTCATTGCGTTACTACAATCTCGCCAAATCAAGGCATCATAAATGAAAAATATAATTGGAGAAAATTAACTCCAATTGAATGCGAGAGACTGCAAACAGTTCCTGACAACTATACCGAGGGTGTATCTAATGCACAAAGATATAAGATGTTAGGAAATGGATGGACAGTTAAAGTAATAGAACACATATTAAAACAAATAAAAGTTGTATAATAAATAAATAAATATTATATTTGCAAAACACAATCTAATTTAATTATCATGGGAAAATCAAGAGAAATGTTCAACCGAGAGCGTGAACAACAATCAGAAACTTTAAGAGAATTTTTAGACGACACATACCAGTCGTCTCAATACCACGCTAATAAACAGCGGCTAATACTTAACGAAATATTTGTAACATTTTCACAAATATTCGGTGAAGAAGATAAATTTAACTTAAATAAAACCAAATCCAATGAAGAGAGGAATATTTAATCGATACGTTGATTATATCTGTTCAGAAACAGGTGTATCAAGAGACTTATTATTTAAAAAAGACAGGTCATCAAAGTATTCTACAGCAAGATTTTTATTGTATGCTGTATGCTACCAAAGACCTATGACTATAGTTCAGATAGTAGATCTTATGGCTGATAATGGCTACAATATTGCCAGACAAGGTGTAGAATATGGAATACAAAAGATAGAAGATTCAAATGATTATGACGTTAAGTCTTTTATAAAAGATGCAATTAACAATGCATAGTCTCAAAGACTTATGGGATGAAGCATCTACCAGTAGGAAATGCACTAACTTAAGTTATAAGACAGAGTTATCATATATTTATAAGGGCATTAAGATTTGTAATGTAAATAATAACATTAAAATATATAATGCAGGAATACAAAGATATGCCTACAAAGAATTAACTGAAGATGAATATCAGTTTTTATATGATAACGGTTTTATAAAAGGAGTTCACCTTACAAAAATGGGAAACTACAAGGACAAGATTTCAATCTTAAATAAAAAGATAAAGAATGAAATCAATACAAGGAATAATAAAAAGCATTATGATTCTTTGAAAGTTAAAAGAGAAAATCTAATTAATAAATACACACAAATATCTAAATTAAATTAAAATGGGAAACACAAAATCAACATTTAAGGAACTTACATCAATCAATGTAAAGGACAAAGTAGAAAAGAAAGGTAGGTTTGATTACTTATCTTGGGCATACGCCTGGGCTATAGTAAAAGACAAGTACCCTGATTCAAACAGGACTGTATATGAATCAGAACACACAGGTCTTAATTACTTTAGTGATGGATCTACTGCTTATGTAAAAGTAGGTATTACTATAGGTGGTACAGAGCATATAGATTATCTACCTATTATGGGCCACAACAACCAATCATTATCTATTGATAAGATTACTTCATTTGCAGTAAATAAAACTATTCAGCGTAGTACAGTTAAAGCTATTGCTATGCATGGATTAGGGTTATCTTTATGGGCAGGTGAAGACCTTGCTGATATAAGTGAGACCGCTCCTAAAAAAGTATCTGCTACAGTTAAAAAGACTACACTTAAAAAGACACACGATAAGTGGAACGATGTAGTTAATTTTGTAAAGGCTAACAAGAATGAAACATTTGCATCTACCATATCTAAAGTAGAGCAGAAGTTTACATTGACTGCTGCAATTAAAAAAGAACTTTCTACGTATGCAAAATAATATAATTGAACAACTCAAAGACGATAGTAATTACTATGGTAAAGTTGGTCAGCAATACTTGTCTAACTCAGATATTTATAGCTTACTAAAAAACCCTAGAAATTTTAGAAAGAAAGAGAAAAGCCTAGCCCTCATAGAGGGTGGGTATTTTCATACAGCTATGTTAGAGCCACATAAGCTGAAAGAATATTCTGTAATGGATGTATCTAGTAGAGCAACCAAAGGTTTTAAAGAGTATATAAAAGACAATGACCTTCATCCTTATGATGTCTTGCTTACAAAAGAAGTAGAAAAGATCAACACTTGGGTTGATGCTATGAAGTCAAACTTTGTAATGTATACAGATATATATGCAGAAGGAAACGTATATGAGAAACCTGCTGTAACAAATATGTTTGGGGTAGATTGGAAAGGAAAAGCTGATATAATTACTCAGACAAGAGTTATAGATATAAAGACAACTGGTAATGTTGACAAGTTTAAATGGAGTGCCAATGATTATAATTATGATAGTCAAGCCTACGTTTACGAACAGTTGTTTGGTAAGCCTGTAGAGTTTTATATAATAGATAAGACAACTCTTAAGTTAAAGATAGCAAAGCCTTCACCTGAAACAATATTAAGGGGTAGAGATAAGGTTTTAAAAGCTATTGAGGTATATAATAAATTCTTTGCAGAAGATTCAGCAGAGGACATCACACAGTACATTGAGTACGAAGAATTTTAAAATAAGGAGTCAGATGCGCTGCTCCAACTCAGCGCTCAACATTAATACTATTATTATGTCACAAGACAAAGTATTTGCAGACGGATTTCTTTTCAAGAGAAGAGAGAACGCACCAGATTTCGTAATTGGTAACATCAGCGTAAAGGTTGAAGATGCTATTACATTTTTAACAAACAATCAAAAGAATGGATGGGTAAACCTCAACGTGCTTAACAGCAAGGGAGGAAAGCCATACATTGAACTTGACACTTTTGTTCCTAAGAAAAAGGAAGAAGGAGCTAAAGTTCAGGCTGAAAAACAAGCTGATTTACCATTTTAAAAGTTTGTGTTGCTCAGATTAGGGGTGTAAAAACCCCTTTTCTTTTATCTTATCTATGTCGAAAATGTCAATTATTTTCCTTAGATATGGCAAACTAAAATTAAATTAATTATAATTATATAAAGTATATATATACAAATAAAATCGACATGGATGAAAATCAAGTTACTATATTTAGAAATATAAAAGATACATCTACTCCATTCTTTAGAGACATACAATCAATATTAGACAGAATAAAAGATGGAACATCTAAAGAGCTTATAAAGCAAATACGTTCTGAGAAAGACAAAGAGGTTAGACAGGGTTTAAAGAAAAGCCTACCTGCTATTTGTTTCTCAGGAATGTTCAACAAGAGAGCAGATGATAGTATAACCGTACACAGTGGGTTTATATGCCTAGACTTTGATGGTTATAAAACCAAGAAAGATATGATGTCTGAAAAAGAAAGACTATCAAAAGATAGATATACATATTCAGTGTTTATATCTCCAAGTGGAAATGGTCTAAAGGCTTTAGTTAAGATACCTAAAGAACCAAACAATCATAAGAATTACTTTATGTCATTAGAAAAGTATTTTAATTCAAGCTACTTTGATAAGACTAGTAAGAATGTATCAAGAGTATGTTATGAGTCATACGATCCGTTGATATATATAAATAAGAATTCTTTCTTATGGGATAAGATAGAAGAACAAGAGTATAAGGTTGTAGATAAGTATTCTTCTAGACCAACAATACCTGTTACTGATGAGAATAAGATAGTAGACATTCTTATGAAGTGGTGGACTAAAAAGTATGGAATTATTGATGGAGAAAGAAATAATAACATATACATATTGGCAGCAGCATTCAATGATTATGGAGTCAGTAAGTCATTGGCAGAATATATTATGTCTCAGTTTGAAAGTAGTGACTTTAAAATTAGTGAGATAAAGACCACTATAAATTCAGCCTATTCACAAAAACAAAACTTTGGTTCAAAGTATTATGAAGATGAAGACAAGGTAAACCAGGTTAGAATGAAACTAAAAAGAGGTGTGTCAAAAAAAGAGATTCGTCTTCAGTTATCTGAAACCCAAATTGAAGACGCTGTAATTGATTCTGTTATTACTTCCATTGAAGAAGATGAGAGCGAGAAAAGATTTTGGAATAAAAATGACAAAGGGGTTATAACAATAATACATTATTTGTTTAGACAATTCTTAGAAGACCATGGCTTTTATAAGTTCTGTCCAGAGGGTAGTAAACATTTTATATTTGTTAGAGTAACAAACAATCTTATTGACCATACTAATGAGGAGGAGATAAAAGATTTTATATTAGGATATCTTGAAGACCTTGATGATATGTCTGTATATAATTACTTTGCTGATAAGACCAGGTTCTTTAGGGAAGAGTTCTTATCATTGCTAGGTACAGTAGATGTATACTTTATAGAAGATGATAAAGATAGTGCCTACTTATACTATAGAAATTGTGCAGTAAAAGTTACAAAGGACAAGAAAACAACTATTGACTATCTTGACTTGGGTGGTTATGTTTGGAAAGACCAGGTGATTGATCGTGACTTTGACTTATGTGATTCGTTTGATTGCGACTACAAAACATTTATAAAGAACATATCAGGAGGAAACAAGCAAACAATATTATCAATGCGTAGTACAATTGGTTATATGCTTCATGCTTATAAGAATTTATCTTATTGTCCTGCAATAATATTAAATGATGAGATTATATCAGAGAATCCAGAGGGAGGAACAGGTAAGGGTTTATTTGTAAATGCTCTGTCACAAATGAAGAAGTTAGTTGTTATTGATGGTAAGGCATTCAACTTTGAAAAAAGTTTTGCTTATCAATTAGTAAGTGCTGACACTCAGATCCTATGCTTTGATGATGTAAAGAAACATTTTGATTTTGAGAGATTGTTTTCTGTAGTCACCGAAGGTCTTACCTTAGAAAAGAAAAACAAGGATGCTATAAAGATTCCTTTTAGCAAGTCACCAAAGGTAGCTATAACAACTAACTATGCTATAAAGGGTAGAGGTAATTCCTTTGAACGTAGGAAGTGGGAACTTGAGTTCTCGCAGTTCTATACCAAAGACTTTACTCCCCTGGTTGAATTTGGTAAGCTATTGTTTTCAGAATGGGATGAACAAGAGTGGTGTGCCTTTGACAACTATATGGTTGAGAATCTTATGTTCTACTTATCAAAGGGATTAATAAAAGGAGACTTCAAGAACCAAACTGTTAGACACTTATCAGCAGATACCTGTCACGAGTTTGTTGAATGGTGTGGGCTATTTGATGATGATTACAAAAACGAAAGTATAAGGTTCAATGAAAAGATATACAAGAATGAATTGTATTTAGAATTCATAGCTGACAATCCTGACTTTGCACCTAAAGCAAAACGTACTATATCTAGAACAGAGTTTTATCGTTGGCTAAATTCTTTTGCTTTGTTCAAGACGGAAACAAAACCGAAAGACGGAAGAGACCTAAATGGTAGGTGGATAGTATTTGTAACAAATAAAAACAAAGAATATAATGATGGAGATCAATTGGTATTCTGATTTTAAATGGTGTATTGATAATGATTTTCAAGTTTATATAAAACCTCTTAATAATAGTGGCCAATGCAATATTGCCATTCGAAAAGGAGGTATTTCTACAGATGGGAAATCATCAAAATATTGTAAAGAAAAAAACACTACCATTTATAGCACTGTAACACTTGGTTCAGTGACTTATAAAAATCAAAAACAAGCGACAGAAAATTTGCCTAAAGTATATAAATATTTAAGAGAAACGTATGGTTAAATTTAGAGATTATCAAAGCAGAATTATTGAAAAAGGATTTGAGATACTACAATCGAAACGATTTGTATATCTATCTATGGAGGTTAGAACAGGAAAGACACTAACCTCTTTAGGAATTTTAAATAAAATGATGAGTGTGAACAAAGTGTTGTTCATCACAAAGAAGAAAGCTATTAGTAGTATTGAGAAAGACTACGAGCTTTTAAATCCAGGGTACGAAATATATGTAATAAACTATGAATCCCTACACAAAGTAGACATGTCTAGTTGGGATGCAATAGTATGTGATGAAGCTCATAGTATGGGAGCTTTTCCAAAGCCTAGCAAGAGAGCTAAACAAGTAAAAGAGTTTGTTATAAAAAACAACCCCTATGTTATATTGCTATCAGGAACTCCTACCCCTGAATCATTTAGTCAAATATATCATCAAATATATTCAATACCTAGCAATCCATTTAGAGAATATACAAACTTCTATAAATTTGCTAGAGACTATGTTGTGTCTAAAACAAAACGCATTGGATCATTTATGGTAAATGACTATTCTCATGGTAGGCAGTCTATACTAGATAAGATGAATCCTTATATGATTTCTTACACCCAAAAAGAAGCAGGGTTTGAATCTTCTATAAAGGAAACAGTACTTAATGTAGATGCCCCAGAATCTGTTTTAAGGCTTTGTAAGAAGCTTACAAAAGATTTGGTAGTTGAGGGAAAGAATGATGTAATACTTGCAGATACGTCTGTTAAATTAATGCAGAAGCTACATCAAATGTATAGTGGAACAGTTAAGTTTGAAAGCGGCAACTCTATGGTTCTTGATACGTTTAAAGCTCAGTATATATATGATAATTTTTGTTCAAACAAAATAGGAATCTTCTATAAATTCAAAGAAGAATTGAATGCTCTTAAAAAAGTATATGGAGATTATTTATGTACAGATTTAGATACTTTCAATGAAACAGACAAATCTATAGCTTTACAAATTGTAAGTGGTCGAGAAGGTATTAGCCTGAGGAAAGCTAAATTTTTAGTATATTACAACATTGATTTTAGTGCCACTAGTTATTGGCAGAGTAGAGATAGAATGACCACTAAAGACAGGCCAGAAAACGAAATCTTCTGGATATTTACAAACGGAGGTATAGAGTCTAAAATATATAAGGCAGTAAGTAAAAAGAAAGATTATACATTAAAGCATTTTAAAAAAGATTTATTAACTTTAAATTCAATATAATGAAGCAACATAAAACAAATGATAAATTATTAGTGTGTACTTTTAGTGGAGGAAGAACTTCTGCTTTTATGGGAAAAATGTTAAGAGAACATCCAAAATATAAAAGCTTTGATAAGGTTTATATATTTGCTAACACTGGAAAAGAATTACCTGAAACATTAGACTTTATAAATAAATGTGATAAACAGTGGGGCTTGAATATTGTATGGCTTGAAGCTAATGTACAAAAAGAAAAAGGTGTTGCAACTACATATAAAATTGTAGACTATGAAACAGCAAGCAGACAAGGAAAGCCTTTTGAAGACATGTTAAAAAAATATCCTTTACCTACTGCTATGGCCTCAAATTGCACAAGAGAATTAAAATTAAGACCAATTAATAAATTTGTAAAATCTTTAGGTTATGATGAAGTTTTTACTGCGATGGGCATTCGTTGGGATGAAAGACATAGAGAAAGTAACAACGCTAGAAAAGATGGCATTATATATCCCTTAATATATGATTTAAAAGTAGATAACAAATTTATACGTGATTGGTGGGATAGGCAACCTTTTGATTTAGAATTAAAAGATTATGAAGGTAATTGCGATTTATGTTTTAAAAAGTCTTTAAAAAAGCGTTTAACAATAATTAAAGAAAGACCAAATCTTGCTAAGTGGTGGGAAAATATGGAAAATAAATATAGCAATGAAAAAGTGCCAAGATTTGATTTAAGAACAAATATAAGTATAGAGAATCTTATAAATCTAGCAAAAGAACCTTTTACAAAAGCCCAGGATTTACATGAACTAAATAAACAACAGTGTGATTTATTTGATATTGAAACAGATTGCTTTTGCAAAGCTACTTAACTTTAGATAATTAAATAATGACCGAACAACAAATTCAGAAAAAACGAATAGATCAGTTAGAAGCTGAAGGCTACTATGTTATTAAGTTGATTAAAACTAATAAAAATGGTATACCTGATATTATAGCTATACCACCTAACTGTGAAGTTCTTTTTTCAGAAGTTAAAAAGCCAAGAGGCAGGGTGTCTGCCTTACAAGAATATAGACTAAAAGAATTAAAAAAACATGGATGTAAAACAGAAGTATACAGAGGAATTTGAAATAGATGAAATGTTCCTTATTCAAATGAGAAACTTTACTAATGGCTCAGCTGAAAAAATAGGAGGAGTAATAGATACCATATACGGTATAGAATCAACCAAAGGTTTTATTAAAAATATGACTGGTAACGTAATGGATAATAAAGGTAATCCTGTTTTCTTTTCATTCGATTACTACAGAGAAGATGATGGACCTATAGTTCTAGTAGATGTGTATCAGATAACTCTAGATGAATACTTAGACTCAATAAACTTAAACTTAAATATAAAACAATAATAAATATGTCAACAAATAATGAATTAAATGTAATTAAAAAATATGTAGATGATTGTGCAGGTTATGATATATCTACTAAATCTAGAAATACAGAACAAGTTTCTTACAGAACATTGTACTTTAAAATAGCAATTGATACAACTAATTTTTCTTTATCAAAAATAGGTAAAATGGTAAACAGAGACCATGCAACAGTACTACATGCAAAGTCTAATTTATTTGATGAGTTAATGAGAAATAAAAGACTATCAAGATTATATGATATATTTAAGGTGAATGTTTTAAAAAATGAAGTTGACGATCATTATAAAAAAGAACAGCAGTATGAAGATTTAAAACAAAAATACAATGAGCTTCTTGCTTATAACGAATCACTTAATGAAAGATTAATATCTAATGACTTACTAACGGATATAGAAAAGGAATACCGAACGCTTTCATTATCTCAACAAGAAGACTACAATAAAAGAGCATCTTTAATTATAAAGGGTTATAAATGGAAAAAACAAAACCAAGAAGCAGAAATAATAATATGTAATGGTGGAGGTTTAGACGCAAGAGCATCATTAAGATAAAAAGTTTTTAACAATAAATTATGAAATACACTTACGAAAATATAGATAAAATTGTTGAGTTCAAAACCTGGACAATAAAACAAAAATTAGACGAATTGTTTAGAATTGACTGCGATATGTATACAAACTTAGGTATTGAGTCTACAAAAAAAGAAAGAGATGAGGTGAAACGTATGTCTAAGCAAATATACAAAGCGATCTCTAAAATAGATTCAAACATAGGAAAACATTTAATAGTTAATATGGATGGTTAATAACTTTTAATAGTTTAATTGCTTTTAATTTGTATTTTTAGTAAACGCCATTCATAATGTCTATTCAAAAAAATAGTAGAAACTCAATTAACTTTATTAATTTGTTGATGAAACAAATCAACAATCTGACCGACGATATTTACGAATCGTTAATGGATGAAGACCATGAGTCTTTAAATAATACCATCAAAGAGCTTCAGTCTGTTTTGCGAGAGACGCAAAAATTAACAGAAGATGAGTTTTAGACCTAGACTAAACGAAGACGAATACGAATTAATTCAGAAACACAGAGCTTTAGAAAAAGAATGTGAGATTAGTGGAATACCAATGAAAGATGTGGATCACTATTGGCACAAAGGAAAGTACTTTTCACTTCACGTAAAAAATAAAGGAGTATCTCCTGAAGAATTAAGAGACGACATTATAAAGGCAATGAATGAGCATTCGCCTTCTTATAAAAAAATAAAGAGAACCAAATCTGAAAAAGGTCACCTCTTAGTTATTGATCCTGCAGATATACATATAGGGAAGCTTGCTTCTAGTTTTGAAACAGGAGAAGAATATGATTCTCAGATTGCAGTAAAAAGAGTTTTAAAAGGAGTTAGAGGTATACTACAAAAGTCTAACGGATTTAATATAGACAAAATACTTTTTATTGGAGGTAACGATATATTGCATATTGATACACCCAAAAGAACCACAACATCTGGAACACCACAAGACACGCATGGAATGTGGTATGAAAATTTTCTTACAGCTAAAAAACTATATGTAGATTTATTAGAGTTACTCATATCAGTTGCTGATGTACACTTTGTATACAATCCCAGTAATCACGATTATATGTCTGGATTTATGTTATCTGATTCTATACAGTCTTGGTTTAGAAAATGCAAGAACATAACATTTGATTGTAGTATTGCTCACAGAAAAGGATTTATGTATGGACAAAATTTAATTGGCACTACGCATGGAGATGGAGCAAAGTTAGCTGACCTTCCACTAATAATGGCTAATGAGTTTTCAAAAGAATGGGCAGAGACAAAACATAGATATGTATATACACATCACGTTCATCACAAATCAAGTAAAGATTATCATGGGATTACAGTTGAATCTTTAAGGTCACCCAGTGGATCTGATTCCTGGCATCATCGAAAAGGATATGGAGTTGGAGGAGTAAAAGCTGTTGAAGGTTTTGTACATTCTAAAAACCATGGGCAAGTAGC
>WLWH01001321.1_pt1 | contig 16750 bp, 24 predicted proteins | sample 6712741 | NCBI WGS metagenome assembly WLWH01 (sample SAMN12718694, study PRJNA515312) | sponge metagenome | isolation source: marine sponge | host: Mycale hentscheli | place: New Zealand: South Island, Marlborough, Capsize Point | collected 2003-05-01 | reverse complement strand
TCTCGTTATCAAGTGTAGTATTCCACTTGGTATTGGTTTGTGCGAATAAAATAGTATCCGCTTCCGCTACATCTTCTGCCTCAACAAAGATTTTATAAACAAATGTTTTCATTACTATTCCTTACCAATAGTAGGCAACGACTTTAGCGTTGCGTAGATTAGACTTCTGAATGTACTCATAGCACAAGTGCTTGTGAGGACGCTTTACTAGTTCGACATATTGCTTGTCCATAGCGTCCCATTGCATTACTGAATACCAAGTGTTGTAAGACATTACACACCTACCGGCTCAGTCGGGACAATGACGGGAGCCTGTACGGAGTACGCTCCCCAAGTCTCATAACCCTCTGGGTCGATAAACACAGAACGCATAAACTTATTTTCGTCAGAGTATGCGTCAATCTTGACGTAATCTCCTCGGTAGATATGAATGAGATCAAACAAAGTCTTATTGTCCTCATTAGAATACTCATCAACGATGGTACGACCCTCACGGGTGTTGATAAAGACTACAAATTTCATAATCTTGATTTCCTTTCTTTCTTGTTGCTTGTTACTATTATAGCAGGGGGGTCTGACATTGGAGGCTTATTTGCTCCTAGAGGCTCATGTGATTTACGTCACCTTATTTGCTCTAGGAGGCTCAACCTTTATTCTGTTATGTTTATATTATATCAAAAAACAGGGCCAGAGTCAAATTTAAATGGGGTATTTCTATGTGATTTACACCACACGGGGCGCGGCTGTCGCCTATGCCTCCTCCACATCTACGATGCCGTCAATCCGAATAGCGGTCTTAAACTCACCTTGCGACACGAGGTACAGGCACCCTTGACGCTCTTCGGTGTAGGGGGATTCCATGAAATGCGGGGCGTGCCCGTACTTCCTGTCTAGCGTGGTAGTGACGTTGTAGTTCATTCTTGCCCTTTCGTTGTCGTTGATATCATTATACCAGGGGGGTCTGACAGTCGGGGCGCGGCCCGTCACACCTTGCCAGATGAACGTCCACCAACCTTTAGAAAGTTATCTTTCTTTAGAACAATCTGAAAGCCTTGCTTAGGGACAAGCGTCAAAGAATAATCTTGTAAGCGTTCACGCTTCCACATCACAACACAATCATCTGAGAAACAATGCGAATAGATTTCCGCACGCTCCGCAGACAACGGGGTATTGCAAAAGTCACAAGTCATTAGAACAAACTTCCAATAACTAGAAACAAGAATGATCCCAAGATAAGAATCAAAGGAATCATACAACCGATACCCATACAACTTCTACCAAGGCTTTGCATTTGATCTGCTTTCTGTTCCAAGTTACTCACAGAGTTTCCAATCTAATCTTGTTGTGTTCTACACACAACGCTGAGCCTTTTGGAGAACGGTAACCCTTGTGGGTTTCCTCGTCACACGGGCCACAGCCGGTGCTATTCTTGTATTCGTGGATAGTCCACTTAGTAACCCGATGAGGGACTGACTGAGCGTCGGCTACAGACTGTGCCTCCTCACGGGTAGCAAACTGTCCGATGTGAGAACCCCGCACCATAGGTTGCGAAACCGCCCACTTGATAGTGATGGTACGTATCATTAGACACTCACCTCACAGATAGTATCGACGTTTACAACGTCACCCTGAAACTCTACAGGGACTTCATCAACAGGATCGCCTGCCGACAGGACAACGGTGTAGTCACCGTTTGCAAATTTGACTTCGTAGTAAAACACTTTGTTTTTTCCTTTCTTTCTTAACTTTATTATACACTAGGGGTCTGACATTATCAAATTGGAAATGCATACAAAACGGACATTTGGCATGTGATATGCATCACAGCCGGTCGCGGCCCCTGTGGTGAGGGGAGAGGGCTTACGCCCCCTCCTCCTCCGCAGAGACAAACTCTGAACCACAGTTCTTGCAAAGACGAATCCCTGCTACGGTCTTGGAGAGTGCGTCACAGCACACGCTCTTCCAACCCTTGTCGAACAACTCGCCAGACAGTTTCCTGTTAGCGAGGGCACCGTCACCACCGGCAACGTAGTCAGCCCACAGTTCAGCGTGGCCCTCTACAAAACCAACGGCAGTTGGCTTAACAGTAGTCACTACGTCAGTAGCAGTCTTGCAGTTAGCATAGACTGTCTTGTAGTCTGTCTTGTCGAACCAGGGTGCCTTACGGCTCTTGTTCTTGACTGTGTGAGTAGAAAGGGCTTTCGCCTCTGCTACTTCAGTCAGAGTCAAACCGTCGTTAGTAACCCAAAGATCAGTAACCTTGTAAGACTCAGGGAGTTCACCCTCACGGTCAAGGAACAGGTACTCAGTTGCCTTGTGCAACGTCTGTGACTTGTTCTCACCATTGAGGACACCACGGGTCTTGTTAGTGTAAGCGAACGTTACCTCAGGGTAGACGTTGCTTGTGAGAGTCTTGCTCTCTTCAGTTGTAAGCCCGAATGCCTCTGCACTCAGGGTGTTCGGAGTTGAGTGGTAGTTGCCCACCAGACTCACCTACTTTCTTGTCTTGGAAGTTAAGCGGTTCTCAACTTCACTACCCTTAGTTTACAGGAGAACAGGGTAGAAATCAAATCCAGAATCGGACATATGGTACATATTGAGTGTGATCTCCATCACACAGGTCGCGGTAGCGGGGTTGCCCCCACGACCTACATCGCAACCTCCCTGTGTAGTGTGGTCTCAATAACCTTACTTACTTTATCTTGTTGTATCTTAACAACAACAGATGAGGTTTTGTTTGCCTTAGACAGACCCATCAACGCACCCACACCGTTGTTGGTGACCAGACGAATACGCAACCCTGTATCAACAATATCACCGTCTTTTACAAAGACAATCTTGCGTGACGTTTGGACTTTGTTTACTTTTACAATCTGTGCCTTGTATCCATCAGCCAACAGACGGGGTACCAACATATCATCGGCAGAGAGCAGGTACAGGGTATCAGTAGCCTGATCTGTGATAGCGATATCCATACCTGCCTGTGCCTCAAAGGTATGAGACACGATATCAGTAAGGGTATCAGTATCAGTAGCGTCTAGTATGAATGAGGACACAACCTCAAAGGCACGCTTGGCTACGTCCTTCTTGTCTCCACTAAGGGCAACGGTTTCTTCCTTCCACACATCAAGTAGTTCAGAGAAAGGAAGGGTAGCCACAGGGACGGTACTATTGAGGTAGTCATAAGAACCCGTCTTGAGGTTCTTCTTCCTCTTGATAGAGATACCTACATCACCTGCATATGCGTCTGCCTTGTTCTGTGTACCGCCACGATGTTCGACGGGTACAGGATAGACGCCCTCCTCATTAAGAACAGCAATAACATCTAGTTCATTTTGGATTCCTCCGTGGTGAACTTCACCATCAGTTGTGAACATTTCTTTCTCCTTATCTGAGTGAGAGGGCCTTTCCCTCTATCTGATGTCTCTATTATATCCAATAACAGGGGTGAAGTCAAGTTGCAATGACCTTATTAGATAACGGTTTGATAACGAACTCATACACATGTTATCCACAGGGTCGCGGCTGCCGCTTGGTTGTTTAGACCAGGCCAGCGGCTTGGTAGTAGTCTGAGATATCCGACGCACGGTTAGCAGGAACCTTGATCTCAGCAGCCTTATTGGGCTTGCGTCCAAACTTCTTCTCAAACTCAGAAACGTAGAGAGTAGCAGGAGCAGTCACGCCATTCTTGCTGTAGAACTTGTTAGCAAACATATCCAGACGAGCGTCCTTCAGGTTGCCTGTTGCTTCCTTCATGTTATCGACACCCCTGCCGAAGATCCAGAAGGCCAGCCATACGAGGGCCAGGAAGATCAGGATTGAGATTACGATTCCCATTGTCTTGCCTTTCTCTTTGTTGTTATCTCCATTATAACAGGTTAGAGGCATAAAGTCAAATCAGAACGATGTGATTTATACCACAGGTATTGGCGGTCTATCCTCAGAGCCGTAACGTAAAATTCTCCACATCGTACACACAACAAAAATTATTAAGTTTTGCCTCATACAAAATTTTTTAAGTTTTCGGATTTTGGCGGGGATCAGAAAAAGTAACCCTATAATAAGGAATAGATAAATAGGTAAGTGGACTGTCTTTGACTTTGATAAGTCTCCAAAACTGCATATTTGATAACAACTCCATAACACTATTGTAACGTATTGACTTATCCACAGGATAGAGGGGGTGTGGATAACTTTCTGTGATATAATAACCTTTAGGTTGAAAATCAAGGGTAGAGAGAAGGTTACTTCTTCTCCTCTGATCTTCTACAGGATGCGTTAGCATCCTTACCAATTATACCATAGGAGGTAATAATGTCAACGCTTCTTGATATGGAAATACCACAAATGGGAATATGTTGTGCTTGTGCAGAATGCCATTGTTCTCCATGTATGTGTATGGACGATGATTGTTGTCAGCCAGGTGCTTTCATTCCTAAGGAGTATGAACTACTTGTTGAGTTATAACTAAATACCCCCATTTTTGTCTATTTGTTTATCCTTGATAACTACTTGACAAGGTGGGGGATTTTTGGTATAATAGGGGAAAATGAACTTCTATGTATGGAGAGAATGATGAGAGTTAGACTACTGTCGGCAGCCACGGGCTTTGCCCTTGTAGGGAGCATTTTGATTGCTCCTACCTCAATGGCTACCCCCGATTGCGACATCCAAGATGTCCAATGTTGGAAAGACTATTATGGTCTGGAAACACCTGACTATGGCTACAACACGCCTACACCTACCCCCACGCCAACCCCCACGCCTACGGCGACACCTACCCCCGAAGTTACTGAACCAGAAAGTAACGAAACGGTAACGGAACCCGTTGTAGAAGAAGATAACGAAACGGTAACGGAGTTGTTAGACGAAGACTACTTCATGGCAGAAGATGTTATTGTTCAACTTAATGATGGGGAGATTATCACAGGTGAAGTTACCCCCGACGAAAAGCAAGACCTCCTATCCCACCCAGAAGTGGCGGTAGTGGAAGAAGACTCAATCGTCAGAATCAACGAGGTTGCTAGTTGGGGTCTAGATCGTATCAACCAACCAAACTTACCTTTAGATGATTATTACGACGGAGGCACAGACGGCTCAGGCGTGCGTGTCTATGTTATTGACACAGGCGTAAACTATCGTTTATCACAATTTGATAACATTGAGAGTTATGGCTTTGACGCTCCAGGTGGAGACACTTGGGGTGATGGTCGTTTTATCATTACAGATGGTGACCCAATGGATGAGCACGGACACGGAACACACGTTGCCGGAACGGTAGCGGGTAAAGACTATGGTGTTGCTCCAGGTGCAACTATCGTACCTGTGCGTGTTTTGAATGCATCGGGTAGCGGAACAACCCGTGGTGTTGTCGAAGGTATCAAATGGGCAGTTCAAGATGCCGCAGGCCGACCATCCGTTATCAACATGAGTCTTGGTGGTGGATACTCGTCACTTCTTAACGAAGCCGTCAAAGATGCGGTAGAGGCAGGAGTAACAACTGTTGTAGCCGCAGGTAACTCAGGTAGAAACGCACAAAACTATTCTCCTGCGTCAGAGGGCTTGGCGATTACCGTTGGGTCATCAACAATTACTGACACAAAATCTTCTTTCTCTAACTACGGAGCCATCGTGGATATCTTTGCACCAGGCTCCTCCATTACCTCGCTTGACGAGAATGGTAGTGTGCGTACTTGGAATGGTACTTCTATGGCTTCCCCCCACGTTGCGGGAGCCGCTGCTGCTTACCTAGCAGAGAACCCAGGATCTTCTCCTTCCACAATTCGTTCAGGATTGCTCAATTCTGCTGTTCCTGAAATGAACTCCTTTAGTCTGCCTTCAGGCACTACCAATCTTTTGCTGCAATGGAATGTTGCGGAAAACCCCAACCCAAATCCAGAGCCTGAGCCTGAGCCTACTCCAACGCCCACACCTACACCAGAACCACCCCCTGTTGGGCAAAAACCAACCAATCCACCACCCGCACCTGCTCCCCCAGGTGGAGGTAGCGGTGGCGGTGGCGCAGCCCCACCAGAAGAATACTTCCCCATACCATTACCACCCAAGCGTCCACCATTGCCTGTAGATCCCCCACCTAGCAATGTCGTGCCTCCCACGCTAGAACTGCCTATTACCATTCAAGCACCTGTCCCCGTGCTAGGTAACAAAACGGTAACGGAAGAAGAGCCGGTAGCCGCAAAGAAGCGTGGTAAGAGTGTAGACATCGCTGCCTTTGTACCTGATACCCGCAAGTACTCATCTGTGCGTGTCTACAAGTACAACAAAAAGAAGAAGACCTGGAAGAGCATCCGTATCAAGGTGCTGCTGGGCAATAACAATGATGTTTACAACTTCTCCATCCCGTCCAAAAAGAAGGGTAAGTACAGAGTGGTTGCCTACGACATCGGTAACAACTCTGGTGACGTTCTCCAATCATTCAACATCACCAAGAAGAAGAGGGTGGTGATGAAATGACCCTGAACGAATACATCATAATACTACTTGTGGTCGTTGGAACTTTTGGACTAACTACCGGATTGCTTGCCCTCTGGGACAGGCGAAACAAATAAAACCTGTGGTATAATAGACTTACAAATTTTTTTTGGGAGAGTTGTTAAATGAGTGAGGCAAATTGGAAGAAGGAAAAGGCTAAACTAGAGAAGCCTGGTTACACCATTATTCGTCAGACAAATCAGTCAGGCAAGGTTGGCGGTATCTTAAAGGAAGGCCAAGATGGATATGCGTCTAACTGGTTTGAGATTAACAAGGCTGACCTAGGAGCCGCAGGCGGTGGGTCATACGATGATACAGCCCTTTGGCAAGAAACATCAGACCTACAAGATCAGATCGACGCTCTTGATACAGCAGTTCAAGCACTCCCTTCAACTTACGCCACTAAGAAAGAACTAACAGATGCAGTCGCAGACCTACAGGCACAGATTGACGCAATCGACGGCAGCGGTGGAGATCCTTTCGATCCTTCTGAACTAGAAGCAGCCCTCGCACAACTCCAAATTGATGTAGAAGCACTACAAACTGCTCTTGCTACAGAGACCCAGGAGCGTAAAGACGCTGACGATGCTATCCAGGCAGAGGTTGACCAGAACAAGGAAGACATCGAAGCCAACACAGATGCAATTAATGTGAACAAATCCGCTATTGAAGGTCTTGAGAAAAGCAAGGTGTCAGTTGCAGGAGGAACAGAAACTCTTACGATTTGGACGGGTACAGAGGCAGATTACAACCTCATTGGTTCTAAGGATGACAACACTCTGTACGTCATAACAGGAGGGGACGCACCTGCGATTGAAGCACCTGTGATTGATACAACCACTCTTGACTTCCATAGTTATATCCCTTATGAGACTATTCGCCCTGGCGAGTGCATCATAGAGAAAACTAGCGACAATCCCCCACGCCAATATCTTCAATTCTTCCATAGCACAGAAACCAAAGACGACTCAAAGAATTGGGTAGAAGTTCCAGAATTCAAGGTGGGAGATAGCATAACAATTGCAGACCCAGGCTTTGACGCATCAAGCCACGATGGAGGCGCAGAAGTAACATTCACCATTGCGGATATTGAAGTTAAAGATGATGGCAAGGGCGAATATTACGTATTACACGGAGAGGAAGAAGGTGTGTGGTTGCACGAACCACTCATTAACCAAAAGATAAAAATTTCTTTCCATATTCGCCAAGGTACAGCGTAATGAGCGATACAGCCCCCGCAATAACAGAAGACATTACTTACAACTCTAACATTCCCTACAACAGCGAGTACAACTACAACGTTGAAACCATTTATTCTTATGGGTGGTTCCTAGGAAGCACCAATGTTGGTAAAATGTACTTGGGGACTCAACTGGTTACCGCTGCTTATCTGGGCACTCAGAAAGTTTGGGAGGCATAGTCATGTTAGGAATGGGATTTACGCAAACAACGGGTAAAGAGGGTAACTGGCCCTCAGAAGTAACACACGCACGCATCTGGGATATTGGTGCCACATGGAAAGACATTCACGTTGCACCTGGTCAATTTAACTGGGCACGACTTGATGAAGTGTTAGCAAAAATGGAGGGTATGGGATACAAACACATTACTTACGTTATTGCTGCTACTCCACAATGGGCAGCACAAGATCCTAACGCACCTCACTTTGCTCCCTGGCTAGGCCCAGGCACAAACTCTTTACCAGGAGATCCAGACAACTCTTGGAAGCCATTTGTATCAAACCTATCACAACGATACAAGGGACGCATCAAAGCCTATGAGATTTGGAACGAGCCACAACTTGCTGACTTCATGTATCCTTACGACGACAAGAACCGAAACAAACTTGCTCAAATGACTAAAGATGCTTCTCGTATCATTAAGGGTAATGATCCTGCTGCTCTTATTGGTTCTGCTTCTGTTCTACCCCGCCCTTCCAGCGGCGGTATGAAGAAGGGTGGAAAATACCTAGCAGCACTAAAGAAGAAAGATAAGAAGACTTGGTGCGGCATCGACTTTGTTGCCTGCCATATCTATCCAGAGGGTCACACATCACAAGGTTCTCTCTGGAAGGACTACCATAAAGACGTAAAACAAACAATGAAGGATATGGATTGTCCAACCACAAAGATTTGGGTAACAGAGACAGCACTAGGATTGCTTGATGATGCTGGTATTGCAAAAGACAAAGTGGACAAGTACACAAAAACTATTAAAGACTACATTAAGGGCGGTTTCGTTATTTGGTATGCCTGGGAACGCCCTGACTTAAAGGGTGCCTGGATCGGAAACGGTACTTATCAATGGGATGCCATAAAGGAGAACTGGAATTAATATGAATAAAGAACAAAAGCGAGAGAAAAAGTCATGGAAGAAAAGACTAAAGTTTGATAAGAAAAACAAGTCGATTGCTAGTTCAGTATCTCTTAGTTCATCAACATCAATAGAAGATGTTAATATTTTGATAGAGCCAACAGGCAATCAGCCAATGAGCGACCACGCACAACAGCACGCTGCGCTTACAAGAATCCAAAGAGATAACGTCACCAACTTTGCTGAACTTGATGCACTAGAAATCAAGGTTACTGAAAACACAGAAAGCATTGCTAAAAACAAAACAGACATTGTAGAAAACAAAGCAGACATTGTAGAAAACGATGCCGCCATATTTTCCAACTCAGTTGATATTGCTGAGAACTCTTACAAGGTCGCTCTCCTTGATACCCGTGTTGAGGACGTTGAGGAATACCTTGGTGCGGTAGACGTTGAAGTTTCGCTTGGTACCGGCAACTACACTTATGATAACCAAATCCCGCCAAGACCTGCTCACTTTGGCACCCTTGGAAATGCCAGTTTTATTGAAGGCGAGAAAGAGTTTTGGATAAGTAACGAAGACTCACGATACAACGACCTTTCACAATGGGATCGGGCAAGGGCAGGAGATAAGTTCAGCGTATTTAACAGTACTCAAAATAAAGCAACTTACACTATTGAGTTGATTAGTTTTGATGATATCTATGACGCTTGGAACATTAAGGCTAAATTTATTGAAGGCACCGGAGAGTTGCGGTATGGCACAAATTACGACTTGAACATCGCCCGTGTCTCTAGATCATTTGACCCTAGCAATAGTGTCGGTGATATCCAAATAAAGGATCTACAGGGGCAAGTTGAAGCGGGTGAGCAAGTGCAGTCTGAGTTGCTTGATCGTGTCGCTGTCGGTGAGGCGGTTCAGCAACAACTAGAACCTACGGTTGCGAAGAACACTCAAGAAATTAATGACATGCATAATCAGGTTAATCAGATAAGGGATGAAGTTAATTACTTTGTGCGTCCTATCCCGTGGAAGTACAAGAGTAGTGCGGAGCCTGTTGACTTGAAGTCAGGTGAGTTCACGGTTCGCACGTTCAGGAATGAGTCTGATGGTGCTGGAGCGACTATCGACTTTTACTTGAGTGAGTTTGACGCTTGCGGTATGCGCTGGTACCCGCAGTTTGCCGGAACTGAGTACCACCATGATTTAAGCGGAAACTTCATGATTACTGTTGGGATGCTAGGTTCGGGAGTTAGCCTCCACGCTAAGAGTGGCAAGTGGATTTGGAACTATGGCAGCAACCGTTGCGCTAAGATCAGTGGTAACTACCGCAAGGAGAAAACTTCACTGATGAATAACTTTCTTTACATCATTAACTTCCCTGGCTACTTGCCCATGTTTGCAACAGACCAACAGATCACTCGGGTTTTCACCCTTGAGGATGAAGCACCGGAGATCGACGTTACCCCCGATGACGACAGGAGCGACGAAGTTAGTCCCCACGCAAATGATCCGGTGGTGGAACAAGATGGATAGGCAATCACGCTTCGATCAAGCAGACATTGATGCTCTAATAGAACCAACAGGAAATCATCCAATGACCGATCACGCAAAACAGCACGCTGCCCTTACACGAATCCAAAGAGATAACGTCAATAATTTTGCTGAAATTAATGCGCTAGAAAACAAGGTTACTGAAAACACAGACAAGATAAATGAGTTACAGATTGAGTTGGAAGCAGTCCAGGAAACAAAGGATGCTGGTGAGTGGGAATACAAGCAAGATCAACGGGTTATGCCTGGTTTCTTTGTTCTTGGCAATCCCAATCTAACTGCTTCTACCAACACCATCACTATCAACGAGACAGACAAGAATGGTAAGTCACACCAGTTTGCTGGATTACAAGTTGGTGATTACTTGGAGTTGTACCAAGAGGCAAAGGAACGAGATGAAGGCGACTATGGACTTTATGTAATAAAGGAAGACAAGGGGGGAACAGGAATGCGTGAGTTATCCCTTGATTTCTATTCAGGTAAAGGCGTAGCAGAGGAGGGAGAACCCTTCTTTATCAAGGTGTTCCACGCTAACAATGACCTTGATCTTGCGGAGTTGGATGCACGCTACGCACTAAAAGGTCACACTCACTCTGTTGGTTCTCACTCTCACAACTACGAACAGATCGCTATTTCTCACGGACAGAAGGCGTATTACGGATCAAACATCAACTGGAACAACGCGATGTACATGTTCCCCTTTGAGCGTAGGGGCAGTTCAGGTTCTTTGTATCAGGGTGGTCTCATAGAAAATATGGGCAAAATCCAATTCAAGAACGGCACTAACTTTTACGCCAAGATAGGAAAGTCAGGCACTCTTATTGGAACGACTGGGGAGAGTAGTGCTAATCACGGCACCTTCATCGTGATGAACGTGTGGGAAAGCACCTACCAGTCTTCACACTCCCAACAAGGCACAAAGATCCAAACCATCTACGGCACAACTATTTGGGTACAGGACAGCGCAAAGGGAAGGAATTGGGACCAAACCGATGGTTTGTATTGGTGGTACAGAGGAGCAGGAAGGTAAAAACTGTAAGGGCACGAAGAAAAGACTAACACACTCTCTTTGCCCAACAAAGACAATCAGATGTGGTATAATAATCTAAACGGAGGCAAATAAAATGGCTGAAAAATATGACGACGAGCAAGACAAGGCAAACGATGAACTAAAGAACATTGAAGCACAGCCCCATCCAGGGGAAGACTTACCACAAGATGAGGAAGACGAATGAGAAACGTAGATAAGGCAATGGAATGGCTTGAGAGCCAAAGCAAGAAACCAACACAATCCTGGAAAGGACTTTGCCAGAGCAGCGCACGCAACGCATATTCGATGCCTCCATTTGGCGGTAGTGCCACGGAAGCATGGGGCAACGTAAATAAGAAATTTAAGACTGAAATCACTAACTACAAAGACAAAGAGTGGTGGCAGTCAGTCCCTCGTGGTGCTATTCTTTATTCAGTACCCCCTACATCAAAGTACGGACACGCCTGGGTAGCAGCAGGAGACATGACTGGATGGTCTGTTGATTATAAGCGTTCTGGATTTATTGACCTCGTAGAGATTAGACTTAAGGGGTGGGCCTCTTATTACGAGCACACCAAGGGATACATCATCGGAGCACAATACTACTCTGATAACGATGGTTTCTTCAAGGGTCTCGTACAGGGCAAATGGGATCAAAAGGTTCCACCACTAGAAAATGTAATGTTTGCTAACGATGATCGCACACTTGCTAACGCAGCAGTATGGCGACTTGCTTGCAGACTATCTGATCTTGGTTATGGATCAAAGAACTGGCAGCCCGTAAAATACGAGCAGACATATCCTGTGAAGGCTATGGAGTCCTATAATGAAGAGCACGCTCCTAACATGGAAGACAAGTCTCAGTATGGACCCAAGGCTCACGACAGGATTTTTAACCTTTAAAACTTAAACTCATGGTATAATAGACATAACTTATAAAAAGGAGTGGTATGCATGGGTTGGGTTAGTGAAAGTTCCTACCTTTATGTCTGGGGCAATGGCGGCGGCATCACACAGAAGCCAAGTACTACTGTACCAGAACCTCAACCAGACGTTCCAGTCACCGACGACGGCGACGATGATGGGAAGGACGAATAACAATGGCTGTTTCAGCAAGCAAGTTTGAGAACGCTATCAAGAACGCTGGTATCCCTAAACTAAAATGGTGGAAGGACTGGGACAAAAACAATTGGAACGGTCGTAAGGGATGGAACTCCAAGACTGGAGATCCCCTTGCCCTTCTTCTTCACCACAATGGCGGGGCATCCACAGATAGCAGTAAAGCAGAAGATAACAAAGATTGTAAAAAGGATGAGAACGGTGCTAAGTTCGTAAACCGTCATCCTGACTTTGATAGTCCTGCTTCTCAATTCTTCTTACGACGCTGTGGACAACTTGATATCAATGGCTACACTCAATGCTACCACGCAGGCAAGGGTGATTTCAAGGGTACCGAATGGGAAGGACACAAGATCCCCAAGGACAGCGGCAACTCCTACATGATGGGAATTGAGATTGCATCCAAAGGAATTAAAGATGATCTCACAGAGGCACAATGGGAAACCCTAGCAAAACTGGCGGTAGCCCTAAAGGATCTCTACGGATGGAAAGACACATCAACTTACTACTTCCCTCGTCACAAGGACTGGGCACCAGGCCGTAAGAGCGACATCAAAGCATCTAACTCAAAGGTACAAAAGAAGTTTACTGAGTACGCAGGACAATGGGACGGCAAAGTTCCAGACATCGAAGGCATCTACAACGCAGAGGCAGATCCAGAACTAAAGAATCCCGCTGCTTGGAGACTTGCTGCACGACTAGCCGATCTAGGATATTACAAGGGTGAGGTTGCAGAAAAGGGCAGCCAAGGATATCCAGCAAAAGCAGTCGCAAACTTTAACGAAGACACTAACATGGAAGATAAATCAAAGTATGGCCCACGGGCACATGAAAAGATTTTCGGCCTAGAAAAAGGAAGTGTATCGTGAGTGAACAAAATAGACATTAAGGTTCTTGCTCTCGGTATTGTAGGTATTGTTCTGATTTTACTTGCTCTTGGTGGAGTCCTTAGGGCTGCTACAAGTGGTGAAGGTCTTGATCCTGGCACCGCTTCTGCTGCCTTTGCTCTTTTGGGTGCTATGGTTGCAGCAGCACTAGGAACAACTGCTGCATCTAATGGTAAAAAAGAACAAGACAAAGATACTGATTCAGAGGACCAATAAGGAGAACAAGTGAGTAACTATCCAGAGAACATTGATTCGTTCGCCCCAGTAACGGGTAGCGATGAGATGACTGAGCACGCAGAACGTCACACAGCAGAAGAGTCATCCATTGTCGCTATTGAAACGGTATTGGGTGTAGACCCCCAAGGAGAATCCGACACAGTTGCAGATAGGTTAGTAGTTCAAGAAACAGACATCGCTGCCAACACAAAAGCCATAGACGATATTGTTATCCCTGATCTATCAGGGCTTGCTACCACTACTGAGTTAGAGGCAGGAGACGAGGCAACACTAAATGCTTCAAAGACTTACACAGACGAAGAAATTGGAAAGATTGTTATCCCTGATGTCTCTAACTTTGCTACAACAACTGAGTTGGAGGCAGGAGACGAAGCCACACTAGAATCAGCAAATGAATACACAGACGAAGAAATTGCAAAGATTGTTATTCCTGATGTCTCAACGTTTGCTACCACAACTTATGTCGATGCTGCTGATAAAAATTTACAAGATCAAATAGATACAATTCAGTCTTCTGGTTATGACGATACTCAAATTAGAAAAGACTTTGCAGACGCCGATGCTGCTATCCAAACAGAAGTTGAGGCAAACGCAGCAGCAATCGCAGATAACACAACTGCCATCGAAGCAATCAAGACTTACGACGACACAGTTTTGTCCGGCAAGGTAGATGGCAACGCTGCTGCTATCGCTGCTAACGCAACTGCCATTGGCGAAAACACCACAGCCATTGAAGCAATTGAAACTTATGACGACACAGTTTTGGCGGGTAAGGTAAACGATAATACAACTGCCATTGCTGATAACGCTACTGCTATCTCCGACAATACCCTTGCTATTCAGGCCAACACTCAGGCCATAGACGACATCGTTATCCCAGACACTAGCAGTTTTGCTACCACAACTTATGTTGATGAGGCTGACGGAGCACTACAAGAGCAAATTGACGCAATCGAAACTTATGACGACACAGTACTATCAGCACAGGTAGATACTAACACACAGACACTATCAGAACTTACTACAGCAACACTTCCCTTGGATCAACCAGAAGACCCTACTGCTGTCTTTGCAACACTCAATACTCAACTTGACGCAAACCAATATTTTGCACAGGAACTTGAGACAAAAGTTACAGAGGGAACCACCTGGGGTGCTTTGGCGGGTAGACCCTAATGTGGTATAATAGAAACCAAGGAGAAAACAATGCCCACTAACTACAACGGATACATCGTACCAGTCGATGATGACGTAGCAGACGCACCCAAAGCCTTTGAAAGGTTTACAGACTCTATTCCATTCAGTGATTTCGTACAGGTAGTTGAAGTAAGTGCCGCTACCCGCACAGTCGAAGACGCAGACAACGGCAAGATGCTTTTTGTTAAGACTGACTCTGAATTAACCTTTGGTGCTTTGAGCAATGGTTTTTCCGCTGCCGTCGTTGCAGACACAGGAGTTACAGTCACGTTTTTGGGGGTAGATGCAGAAGGAGCAACAACATCAGAGTATGAAGTAGCAACAGTAGTTGTAGTTAATAAGACAAAAATTCTTACACTACCAGGAGAAACAGCAGATTGTCCTGACTGCCCTGATCCAGACACCACACCTGGCGCTGCTGTGATTAAGAGCGCAACCGTTACACCTGATATCACAAGCGTTCCTGGTTTCGCTATTTACAAGTTCACGGCGTCTGGTGAGATTGTTGTTGAGGATGATGGTGCTGGAGTGGTGGAAGCACTCGTCGTCGGCGGCGGCGCTGGTGGCGGTTCCAACGCTACATATGGTGGCGGCGGCGGTGGTGGTGCAGGCAGCGTTTTGGTAATCGACGCCGCATTTCTGCTCGCAGGACCGACTTCGGTTGTTGTTGGGGCTGGAGCGACAGCGGAAACCGGCTACATTGGAAGGAACGGCATTGCTTCTAAGTTTGGTGACTTTATTGCTCCAGGCGGTGGCGGTGGCGGCCAAGCAGGAAGCACCACCGTAACGGCAACATCTTCTGGACAGAACGGCGGCTCTGGCGGTGGTGCTGGAGTACGTGGCACAGGCGGGGCAGGGTTTTCTGGAGTTGGTAATGACGGTGGAGCCTCATCAACTTCTAGTTACCCTCAAGGAGCAGGTGGAGGCGGCGGCGGCGGTGCTGCTGTCGGAGAAGACGCTTCAAGCCAAACTGTAGCGGGTGCAGGAGGCGCTGGTCTTCCCAACTCGCTCACAGGATCATCGGTTACTTATGGTGGCGGCGGTGGCGGGGGGTCTAACTCGGGTACTGCTGGAGCCGGAGGTTCTGGTGGTGGAGGTGCTGGTTCGATCGGCACAGCGACCGCAACTTCGGGTTCTGAGAATTCCGGTGGCGGTGGCGGCGGTAGTGCTGGCCCCTCAGCGACTGGTGGCGCTGGTGGCTCTGGTGTAGTAATCGTAAAGGTGGCAATCTAATGGCAAACACTAACGCACACGCAGCACGCATAGAAAACGGGGTAGTCCGTGAAGTAATCGTCATCCCACACTTGGATGATGACGATCAGAAGATCACCGAATACTGCAACCGTATCGGACTACCAGGAACATGGGTGGATACATCCTACACAGGCTCCCGACGAGGCAAATATGCGGGGGTAGGGGATCTATTTGATCCTCGCCTAAAAGATGATGAGTTTAGATCTACTGTGATGGATGGGGAGTAGTCCTTATGTCCACACAAAGAAACGTAAATGACTTAACCTTCACTATTCCTTCTGATTCAGATCCAGCAGATATGCCTGCCATCTTTGAGGCTTACACAGATGGGATGCCTGCACCAACAAGCACAACTGGTACAACCACTTCTGTAACATCAGCAGACACAAACAAGATTTTTGAATTTTCGACGGCAGAGGGTGGAGACCCCACAGAAACAACAATAGACATAACAGGCACAGGATTTTGGAAGGTAGCGTCAGGTAAAAACTACGGAATGCAATTCGGTATCGTAACAGGTAATGATGTGGTAACACTAACAACAGATGAAGCAGGGGTATCTTTCCAACCTTTTAATACAGTTGTTTCAGATTCTTTTGCTATCGTAACTCGTGTTTCTGATAGTCTTTGGTTAGTCGCTGGTGGTGGAGATCCAATTACGATTGG
>WLWH01001319.1_pt1 | contig 16754 bp, 44 predicted proteins | sample 6712741 | NCBI WGS metagenome assembly WLWH01 (sample SAMN12718694, study PRJNA515312) | sponge metagenome | isolation source: marine sponge | host: Mycale hentscheli | place: New Zealand: South Island, Marlborough, Capsize Point | collected 2003-05-01 | reverse complement strand
TAGCCGTGTGAAAGTACCCGCCAACCAAGAAAGCTGGTATTTGCTTTGATGGTTGACCAAGCGCTAAAGGATTTGTAAGTAACGTAGAAATATCAGAATTACTAAGGTATTGTTTTCCAAATTTACCATAATAGTGTTCGTCATTTTCTAGTTTTTTTAATACGTCTTTCATTATAGAGTATTTAACGCTCCTTCTATCTCTGTAGAAAGATTGTATTTTGCTTTAATAGCTTCTAATTTACCACCTGCTGCTACGTATTGAACCGCTTTGTCATATGCTGGATCTTTTTTAGAGGTTATGGTATTTTTAGTTTTAGCTTTTGGTTCTTTACCGTGTTTATTAGTTGCATCACTGTCAGCCGTGTCATCAATTAAGAATAAATTACCTAGCGCGTATTTTTTAGCATACGAAGATGCTGAGCCAAACTGCTGAGGTGTATTCATGCCTTTTTGATTTAAATCGACACCAACTATAGCTGTAGCTTCTATTAAAGACTCACCGTCAGTAATAGTAGCCGTTGATGTCATAATAGGTAAACCTACTACTTCATCAAGTCTTTCATTGATTGTCACTGTAACTCCTAACTCTAATAGAAAGGGTTTTGTTGCTTCGAGAATGTCTTCGGCTGATCTGAAGTTGTATTTGCCGAATGAGTTAAATCTTGATTTTTTAGATTTAAACTTTGTCTGGATTGTAGCTAGTTTTTCATTTATGGTCATATGGTTTATTGTTTTGGTATATTAATATAATTACACATTGATTTATAGTTTTACATTTATAACTTACACAAAGTCAAGCACTTGCGAGTGATCGACATTGTCTATGAGTTTTTGTACAGCTTGCTTTTTTAGCTCAGAAACACGCACATAAGCGCCTGATCCTTTGATGTCAAGTTTAGCTGCAATTTCATTAGCAGAGTGCTTATCACAATCAAGACCATAGCTCATGCGTAGGACTTCATATTCGTTTTTATCAAGGTATTTTTCCATTAAACCTTTTAAATAAATATTAAGTATTTGTATGTTGTATGGCTCTGATTTGTCTGCTATTTGGTACATCATATTTTCTTCTTCGTCGTTAGTTACTTGCGCGTCGATGCTTAAAAACATACTGTTGAAAAATATTTCAACCATCTTTTTGTCTTTAGGATTTTTGCGTATTTCATTTAGCTTATGTTCTGGTATTCTCATACCGCCACGAGCCATGTCTATACGTCTTCTAATGATGCCTTTTATTCGTTTAGCAAAGAACGACTTTAATGTTTTTTCGATGTCTTCAGAATCAATTAATAGATCCCAATCTAATTTATCTACAGCTTTAATTAAGCCTTCAGAGCCGATCTGTATAAGATCGTTAATGCTTAAAACGCCTGATGCTTGTTGCGTAGTTGAAAACTTACGTGCTAGATTTTCTACAAGAGGTAGAAACTTAACAATAAGCTCGTCACGAGTATAATAGTCGTAAAACTTATCACCAGGCATAGACTTTTTAATATCCTCTTTGTATCTTATGTAATTCTGTACATTATACTTTTTCATGTTGTTCTATTTTATCAAAAGCTTTTTCCATTAGCTCATTATTAGCATAGTATACGTTACCTATACTTGCCATCCACTCGTTAAATTCTTTGATCATAATTCTAAGTTTAATATTGCTTTTTCTTTCTTAAGGCAATCATTTATATTACGCTGAACAGTTCTAGTAGAGCAGTTTAATAAGCCTGCTACTTTAGCCCATGTTATTTTTTTACCTGTATCGTTTATGTCTAGCATGCATTGGTAAATTGCTTCACCGTCTACATAGCTAGATCTACCGATCAACGTGCCTACTATACTCATTTTTTCATTAGGTGTTAAACCGCTATAGTCTTTAAATAGTATTTTACGTTTTTTATTTACAGGTGGTTCGCCACCATTTTGAAATACATCATCTATCATAGCTTGTAGTTTTCTATCACTTATAAAAAATGTTACAAAACCGTTTTCTTTGTCAGCTATAAATTCATATACATCTGTAGGTAATAAACCTTTATCTTGATTAAGAAAATATAAAACATAAAAATGCCACTTTAAAGATCTGTACGTCGTTATCTTAGCCTTGCTATTAAACAAGTGGTAACATTCGTGCGTACCATCTTCATAGTATTTGTAATGAGCGGTTTCAACGGTAGGCACATCACTCACGGGATCTCTCCTGTAAATAACATGCCTATCATTTAACCATTTTATATTTCTGTCATGTGACATTAGCCTCTTACTTTATTACCTTTAGGGGCTTTTGTCACCCTTGGTTTAACAAAATTCTTAATTTTGGTTCTTATACCGAATGCATCGGTTGCAATTAAATGCTTATACGTCTTTATTCTACTCATATTGTTTTTATTTTGTTTTCTATTTTACACCAATATGTTATTGTTCCATCTTTCCAAACTATCATATAATCACTCATATAGTTTGTCTAATAAAATTCCTACTACTTCGTCTGATATCATATTTTCATGATATAATTTCCATATTAATTTACTCATAGTTTCTAAGTGTTTTGAATAACGGATGTCTGTAGCTACCTGCATTTGTACGTTGAAAGTACGTGAATGTAGCTCGTTGGCCAATATAGTCGTGTATATTGTCTAGTATTACTTTACGATCTGCAAAGTTGTAACCTTTACCGATTGGACAACCAAACTTGTTACCGTCATCATCTTGCATAAAGAACTTGCCAATAAGACCTGTAAACTTGCCTTTGCCTGCCTCATAGCCTACAATTGTAGCTTCAGTGTCATGAAAGTCTTTAAACTTCTGTAAGTTGTATGATCGTTTTTGCTCATACAAGCCGTTAGTACGTAGCATAGAGCCTTCATAGCCTTGAGCCAAGTGTACATCGTGTAACATTTTAGATTCAGCCATAGTATCAACTTTAGTGTTAGCAATAAGAGTCATCGTTTTGTATATTGGTAAGTTCATTCTTAGCCAATTGTAACGATCTTCATATGTAACGCCGTCCCATATAGTATCATATACGTGATATTGTACAAGATTACCAGCTTCAAACCGATCCTCGTCTGTTGGTTTTTGTTTTCTGACCAAAGATATGATCTTTTCAAAATCGTGCTTTAGATCGTGATTATACAGCTCACCGTCAAGTATTGAATTAGGGTTGTCATTAAAAAAGTCTTCAAGATCTTCTTCAAGATGAGCTACGTTTTTAAATTCTTTGCCGGTACGAGAATACGCACCAACTTTAGTAAATATACAACGCACACCATCAAGCTTTGGTTGTATAAAATTCTTTGCAGACCAGTCGACTTCTTTCTTACCGACTTTGTATGCAAGCATTGGTTTTATCATAAGTTTTTTAATTTGTTTTCTAAGTGTTTTATTTTATTGTGTATAATAGCAGCAGCTTCATAATGCTCCTGCTCTTCGTATGATGACAATAGAGTTGTAAGTCTAGCTATTTCAGATAATATTAAATCTTCTTGAGCTAAACCTAAATATATTTCACCATCTTGTTGCAGCTTAACTAGCTTTTGTACTACTAGATCTGCTATTATTTCCATTTGTTCATTTGTCATTATGCTTCAACTTCTTCAGTCCATTCATATCCTTCATCTTCAAGCTCTGACTCAACTTCTTGTAGCTTACGATCATATAAATACTCGTATAACTCTTCAATAGCATAGTAAATATAATCAGCTTCTGTGTCATCTACATAAATAGGTGATAACTCATCTTTGATAGCATTAGCTAGTGCATCATGAAGATCACTGTCGTAGTAATATACGTCTTCTGCTATACATACTTCTCGCATGCTTTCAGTTGCAACCCATACTTCATAACCGTCTCTAGTTGACTCTGAGTATATATAGAATGCATTATTGGTATCAAATCTATCTGTAAGTTCTACTTCATAGTAGCCAAGTACCATTTTCTTTTGATATTCTTGATCAACTTCGTTTATATCTAGCCAACCTTTTTTTGCTAGTTCTTTTGTTATTAATTCGTCTGTTAGTATTTTATTCATCTGTTTCTATTAGTTTAGCAATATATTGCCATGTTAGTAATTCATTTTTATTAGAACTTAAGCAGCGCTGTAGTAAATCAACTGATAATCTACCTGCGCCACCTGCTTTAATGTCTCTTACATAAGTTCTGTTTTCTAATTGCAAAAAGCTTATCTTTGCAAAAGCTTTATGTCTAGCTCTTTCTTTTATATCTTCATTCATAGCTATGATATTCTAGAATGTTATCGCCGTATTTAAAATCCCAAGCGGAAACTTTAATTAGCTCAATATCAGAAAATGTATATAATGAGCTAATGTCACTGATTGTTAGTTCAGAGTAAAATGTTTCGTTGCTAAGCTTTTCAATAATACCTGTAACAGTACCCTCGTATTTAGCCATGTTTGATAGTAAAGCGTTTTTAACTTCGGGCTTTAGTCTTTCGTAAAGTGTTAGTCTTGTCATAATTGTTTTATATTATTATCCATTAGTGTTTGTAATTTGTTTGTAACTATTGAAGATCAACTAGTTCATATTCACCTGAATCTATTTTAGCTCTAGTGTCTGCAATACCTTCACCTAAAAACTGGTTGCGGTATTTACCTGTAGTAGGAGAATATTCCCAATAGTATTCATCTAGCTTTATTTTATTGAAATTATCTCTAAAAGCAATAACACTTTGATAACTTTGAAAATAAGTTCCTTCACTTGTGTATATTATAAACTGGTTAGCTACAGGTCTACCTGAGCTATTACTTGTCATTTGTCTAACTTTTGCTGTCATATTCTCCTAGTATTTCTTCGATTTCATATTCGAGGTTAGTAATTTCTCTTGCAAGATCTAAAAAATTTGTAAGAGCATTAACTTCATAGTTGCTAAGCTCATCTGTTTCTCTATCTTCGATCGCATTTATGCAATCTCGCATGTCTGTGACGGTATTTTCAAACCGACAATAACTCATATTTGGCATTTGTTTTTGTTTTAAAATTAGTTGCGCTGGCCGGATTCGAACCGACGACCTCAAGGTTATGAGCCTTGCGAGCTGGCCACTGCTCTACAGCGCGATGTAGTGGACGTGGCAGGATTCGAACCTGCGTTAAGAGATATGGGAAGTTGTGCAAGCACGTAGTAATCAACCATATTCACTTCTAACCATTTCACGCCCTTTGTAACTAGTGAGGACTCGAACCTCATACCCGTCGGTAGCCTGATCTTTAGATCGCTTGCGCTCTATCACCTGACCTAGTTCCCGCTAGCAATTCACATATGTGTAGTCATAGAGCCGAACCATTGTCGCCTTTAATCATACCTAATTAAGCTACTCGTCTAGCTATTTACGCCGCCAAGCTCTGTGCACTGATGCACTTACTTCTTGGCTGACGATTTGTATTGTATTACCTGTCTTGTGCTCGATGATAGGCACATAACTGTACGTTTTAGTTGTTGAACACTGAACACACGTTCTATAACCTAACTCGATCCGTACTGGGTGTACGGTTTGACCACATTTGCAATACATATTATTTGTTTATTATATTATCCAACAGCGTTTGTATTTTGTTTGTAAAGGTATTCGATTGCTCGATCCATTACATCAGCGTGAAGATCATTATAATCATCACCGTTTACAGGCATATCTGCTATTTGCCAAGCAACACTGTCATATAGTATTTCCCAGCAGTGATCCGCTACACCTTGTGCTATCGAATCTATTTCTTTCATTTTACTCATCTTTTTCTGCATTTAATATTGCTATTTCGTTTTCTACGTTAAGTAAAGCTAACTTGTAGCCATAGTTTTTAGCCATTTGCATTAGTAAAAAGTCATTACTTCCGTTGTTAGCTTTTGCGAAACTTTCAAGGTACTTTTCTGTAGGCGTAGCTACTATGCCACGATCTAGTTTACTTAATTCGTTGTTTATATATTCTTTCATTTACTTATTGTTATTACTAGTTGAAAAGGATTTGATTGCTCAACTTGTACTTGAGCGTCTCTGTCTTCATATTCTTGAAGTGTATTTATTAGTTCTTTAAAAGTCATATTATATAAATTTATGTGCTACTTTATATATTTCTTCTTTGTCTTCATCATCTAGCCCTTCTGTAGTTTTAGCATACATGCGTAGTACATAATGTACAAAAGTGCAGTCGTTTTCTGTTAGTTTAATTGTTTGCATAGTTTTTAAGGTAATAGTTTAACATAAAGTTTAGTCTTACAATCGGTGAATGTATAAGTGCACGAGCTTTAATCATGCCTTTTGATGTATACAACTCACCATTGTTTCTTTGCCACACACATCTATAATTCTGCTCGTATGTAGGATTTAGTTGATATGCTCTGTCTGCACCATTTTGCTTACGTACATAACCTGATTTGAAACAAGCTAGCCTTAGTCTTGGTAAGTCTTTTACCGCACGCCAAGGATTACCTTGTTTTTCCCACCATTCAATTCTTTGTTTAGTGTATGCAGGCACAGGAAACTCAAACTCACGAGTTTCATTTTTAGCTTGCCGCTGTGTTGTTACTTCTCTAATTCCATACTTTGTAAGCATTTCAAATACGAAGTTTGCTTCAAGGTATTTTTGTTCTAATTGATATCTAGTCATAGGGTTTTTATTAATTTTAGTTGTTCTACTGTAAATTTCTTTGTATTATCTCGCCACATACGGTTGTGAGTGAACTTTCTAGCCTTCGTAAAGGTAGATTTCTGCGAATGCTTGACTCGATTGTACTCAGCATCACTAAGTCCACTGCACTGGCCGTCATGTGCGTGCTTGCGCCTATGCTCGCTTGCACGAAGTTTCTTTTGCTGCTCTGCATAGACAAGCAGTTGTTTCATATTAGTTACTACCATGGGAGCTCAACTTTTTCAATGTAAGTTAGACCTTTGTAGTTAAACCATTCGCTGACACCATCTTTGTCTTGCTCTTCATTGTATATAAAAGCAAATTTAGGTGGTAGCTCGCCTACATGATAGCCTTTGTAGGTTTTAGTGCCGAGGCGAATTTGATTGTTTGGTAAGAATTTTATTTGTTGCATAGTTTTGTTTATTATATTATCCAATAGTTATTGTATTTTATTTGTAAAGCTCTTGTTGCCATTGAGGTATCTCAGCATTTAATCTATCATAATACTCTTGTTCAAGCATTTTTATTTGAGCTTGAAGTAGTTTATGGTGTGAAAACTTTCTTTTTTTACTTGTTTTCATCTTCAATAAAATAAGTTATTAGTTCACCTTCATGCATTATTTGCACATTATAGCCAAGTATGTCACCTTTTTCTGTGTACCACACCTCATAGTTTTTACTTACTTTATCATATTGTAGTGTATTATACATAAATATTAAGTACACTGCAGTGAAAAACACTGCTGCAAATATTAGTAGTTTATTTTTTTTCATGATTTTCTTTAATTATTTTTAATACTTCATCTCGAGTGATTTCACCACTTATTTGTTTTAGTATAACAGAAGTCATATCTATTTCTTTACCATTAGTTATTTGTATAAATTGCATAGTTAGTATATTTTTTTATCATAGTGACTCATCCACTCAATGTTACCAAGGTTAAAACCTTTGTCACATATGAATGATTCTAAGCTTTCTGTTGATTCATATTGGTCATCTTGTATTTCATATTGGTATATTTTACCTTCTGAAAAATCTAGTATTGTTATATATTTCATATTTAATCTCCTTTATAAGTTAATGTTTTATAGAATTCACCTGCTGCTTTAGTAGATAAATCTCTTTTGATTTTGTAAACTTCTCTGTTATCTATATACTCATCAATTTGAGCTATCATTTCTTGTTCTAGTTCTGTAGAGAAAGACATAATGTGATAAGGAGAAAAGTTGAAGTATTTGCATGTGAATGCAGAGCATTCTGTGCCATCAAAAGATTTCCACTTTTGAAATTTGTAAGGTACATTTCTGTGTTGCATAGTTATATTATTTTAAAGTGTGTCAATTAGTATATTTAGTTCATCAAAGAAGTCACCATACTTTGAGTCATAGACATTATATAAATCATAAGTCTGATTGTCAACAGTGAGCTCAAAGATGTCATTGTCTTCATCTATTTGTATTGTAATAGTATTTTGCATAGTTAGTATTTTTTATGTTTAGATTTTCTAGTATATTTCTTTTTGTTTCTATAAACATTAGGTCTAGTGCACATCCAAATTTCTTGAAGTGTATAAGTTTTAGTATGTAGATTATTATTGTTCATAGTAGTTTATATTATTATCCAAAGGATATTGTATTTTATTTGTAATTAGTTTAATAGAAGTCATAGTATATTTCAATGACTTTATCTTTTTGTTCTTTAGTTAACAAGTTGAAGTGCTTGCCATAGATTCTGAAGGATATATTTAAGTATTTTGAAGACATAGTATTATTATTTTAAAAGTTAGTATTTATATTATTATCCAAAGGATATTGTAGTTTGTTTGTAGTTCCATTATAGAAAGTCACTGAATTTTCCAACTGTAATTGGTAATGACTTGATTTTGAATAGAATAGTGTGTATAAAAGTTCTCATATAAGTTTAGTTTATAGGTGTATTATTATTTATTAGTTTAGATTATAGTAATAGTATTGCACTGAATGTCATAATGTCATGACAAAGAGGCATATTATATTACCTCTTTATCTCTGATTATTACAGGTACACTAGTTGAAGAAGTGTAAGACTTGTATTTGATAAAACAATTCATGTTAGTTAGTTTATCTTTCATGATTTCCCATACTTTATCATGAGAATATTTGAATGTTTTACCATTTTTGAAAGTGACATTGATAGTAGTGTCAGTACCTATTAGTGATTGTCTGATGACAAATCTTTTTGAATTTATTATTTGCATAGTATTTATTATTTATTATATTAGTATTTATTAGTTTATTATATTATCCAATTAAGAATGTATTTTGTTTGTAAAATTAATTATATTAGTTTGTAAGTTATATTATTTTTTGTTAGTAATTTAGTTATATTAATATTTGATGGATTATTAATTATAAATAGTTTATTAGAAATAAATTTAATATTGATATAGTTGTTAGTTAATAAGTTTGTAGTTAGTTTGATTTGAAATTTATTTATAAGTAACATAGTTTATTTTATATTATTATCCAATACAACTTGTATTTTGTTTGTAGAAAATGCTAAAAGGTATGATATGAATATGATAATAAAAATGCCAAAAGATTAATAAATATGTATAAAAATGATGGTAGGGCTGTTAAATATATATGATTTTACATAAAAAACTGTGAAAAATATAGTAAATTCAACACAATTACTCTCTATTTGTCATGCGGCCTTAGTTTCTATACAGTGACACTAGCCTTATAAGGTATATAAGTAGTACCCTATTGTCACACTTTGTAAGTTTCTCGCTTTATATGTAAGTATATATAGATATATGGAAACACAGAAGTTCATGGGTCGTAATCAGTTGGTGAAAAGACTGATAGCTCAAGTAGGTGATAAAGGTTTTGCCTATGCACTGCTAAAGAAACGCGGGCATATGAACCCAGATGGTACGTTAACAGCTAAAGGTCAGAAAAGAAACAAGATGACTGCAGCTGAAAGAGCTTATGATAGAGCCGATACCACGCCACATACGCATGAATACAACCCAGAAACTAACAGAACAGAAAAAATTAAGTAACTATGGCAATAATTAGTTCATATCCTAATATAACAGAGCTAAAAACAGGTAGTTTGCTTCTAGTTTCAGACACATCTGTGTTAGGTAATCCAACTAAAACAACATCTGTAGCCGATATAATATCATTAATACCACCACTTGTACCTGGAGGAGGAACAATGTCTGATTGGCGTATTAGTGATAGTCTTGTAACAGGTAGTGTAACAAATAACGAAGCAGTGGTTTTTGAAGGAGGAACTAAAATAGGTACCACACTTTTAATAGCTGGGGGTAATCCAGAAAAACTAACTATTACTCATTCATCTACAACTAGAACAGATACAACTTCGTCTTCATCACCGGCTGCAGGAGCTACTTTTACATGCATCGACAGCATAACACAAGATGCTACAGGTCACCCAACAGCTGTAAACGTAAAAACAGTTACTATACCAGCAGACTACTTGGTATACTCAGCTTTAATTACTCAAACAGGGACAAGCGCACCTACTGCTATAGTTCTCAAAAACACAATACCAGGGACAATGACTTGGTCATATGCTAGTATTGGTCAATATCAGTTAAGAAATAGTGGAACTCCTTTTACGGCTAATAAAGTTCAAGTTTTTGTAAATAGAGGTCAAGAGGTTAATAGTTCTGAACCTATTAGATGGGTTTATCAAAATACATCTGATATTTTTCTTAAAACACAAAATATTTCAGGTTTTCCTGCAAACGCTTTAATTACTAACGGTTCAATAGAAATAAGAATATACTCTTAATATGGCAATAATTAACTCTTACCCAACAGCAACGCCTACAGGTAGTGATCTTATAATAGGTACAGATGTATCTACTACACCTAATTCTACTAAGACGTTTACTATTGATAGCATAAACGCATTGTCAACTGGAACACCAGCTGCTGGAACACTTAACACAGTAGCATTATTCACTAGCGCGACAGCGGTAGGTGATTCAACAATAGTAAGATCAGGTGCTGGTGCTACCTCTCTTTATACTTTTGGAGGAGGTACAGCTATAAACAATACGTCGGTAACAACAGAAGATTTAACTACAACTGGCAATACAGTACTAGGTAATGCTGGTACAGATACATTAACAGTCAATGCTGCTGCGACTTTCACCGATAACATTACCATGAACGGGGCTAGCAAAAACTTAACATTAGGTGTAACTAATCCAATAATATTTCTTGATGGCACCGGAGCTGAGAGATTAAGAATTGCAGGAGATATAAGTAATAATTCAATAATACAAGACAGTAGTCCTGGTGATCTAATGTTATTCTCTAATACTGAATTAGAAATTAAATCTGGTATACTTGGAGAAAACTTTGCTAAATTTACAAAAGACGGACCCATTGAACTTTACTATGATAACGTTAAAAAGTTTGAAACAACAACATCAGGCGTTCTTGTCACTGGGTCAATTACAACCACTGGAGACGTTATACTGCCTGACAACGCTAAGTTAGAAATTGGAAGCGCAGCGGGTGGTGATTTACAAATATATCACGATGGCGCTAATAGTTACATAGATGATCAAGGAACTGGAGATCTTTTTATAAAAGGTTCTACTAATGTATTTGTATCCACATCAGGTGGTGGAACAATGGCACAATTCACTGATAGTGGTAGTGCTTTCCTTTATCACTCAGGTAACTTAAGATTTGGCACCGCAGCTCTTGGTGTTACAGCATATGGTGATGTTGAAACTACTGGTCAATTTAGAGTAAACGCATTAAACGCAGCTCCTGCCTCAGCTTCAGCAGCAGGTAATTTAGGAGAAATAAGATTTACAGCAGACCATATATATGTGTGCGTAGCAACAAACACATGGAAAAGAGTTGCTATAGCTACTTTCTAGTAAAATTCACTAAAACCAAGTGAGTATATAAATATACCCGGCACGGAGAAGTGCAAACCAATAATAACAATTAAAACCAAAACCAAATGACGTTTTTTTACGAGACTAATTCGTGGACTAGTCAACCACAACCAAATCAAAACCAAGTTGAATTATGGAACCATATATCAGATAAAGCAAACTGGCGTATAGTTCAATTACCAAACGGTTATTACCAAACAGAATACCAAGATCTTCGTGAAGAAGATACATGGAAGGATGTTACGCGGCGAGAAACAATGGAAGCTGCTGAAACTTCAATAGATAAAACTATTGAACACTACAAAAAGAAAGTTGAATTTTTAAACGGACCGAAAGTAGTTAAGACCTTTAAGTAAACCAACACTCTAATTTAATCTAATCTAATATGTCAGACTTAATAGTCAAGAACCTTAACTTTGGTAACGATGCCAGAGATAATGTATTTAAAGGAATTGAAAAACTAACGCAAGCTGTTAGCTCTACTCTCGGAGCTAGCGGCAAATGCGTTATGTTAGAAGATCACACTGGAAGACCAATCATAACAAAAGATGGTGTAACAGTAGCAGATTCAATAATCTTGCGAGATCCAGTAGAAAACATGGGTGCTACGCTTTTAAAAGAAGCTGCACGTAAAACTGTACAAGAAGCAGGTGATGGAACTACAACAGCTACAGTGCTAGCACACGCTATACTGCTAGAGGCTTATAAAGTAGTAGATAAAACAAACTCAAGAGAGTTAAAAGACGGTATTAATTCAGCTGTTAAAAAAGTAGTTAATTATTTAAAACTACTAACTGTAGATGTTCAAGGTAGCATGATAGATCAAATAGCTACAATATCGACTAACAACGAACCAAAGCTTGGTAAAATAATAGCTGATGCTTTTAGAGCTGTAGATAACACAGGTGTGGTTATGATGGAAACAGCTTCAGATGGTGTAACATCTGTAGAAGTTGTAGATGGAGTTCAATACGATAAAGGTATAACTAACTCACACTTTATAACTAACAAAGCAACTAAGACTGCTGAACTTGAAAAGCCACTAGTGCTTTTGCTAGAATCACCAGTTGATACAATACGGCAGATTCAATCTGTGCTAGAGTACGTAATAAAAAACAACAAACCTTTGCTTATTATAGGCGATTTAGAACAAGGTGTTTTATCCGCTCTAGCAATGAATAAAATGAAAGGTAATATAAAAGTAAATGTTATAAACGCACCAACTTACGGTGTTAACAAACAGCAAGTGCTTCAAGATCTTTCATTACTAACAGGAGCTACAATTATAAACGAAGACTTAGGTGATGACATGGAAATGATACAAGTTGATCATTTAGGCGCATGTTTAAAAAGCGTTACATCACATGAAGATACGGTGCTTCAAATAGAAGAAGCAAACGAAGAGATTGATGATGTTATAAAAACTCTTAAAAAAGAACTAGTTAAAGAGAAAAATCCTAATAAGGTTATAAAGCTAGAGAAAAGATTAGCCATGCTGTCTGCTAAAATAGCAATTGTAAAAGTAGGTGCTAATTCAGAAATAGAATTAAAAGAAAAAACAGATAGGGTAGAAGACGCTATCTGTGCTACTAAAGCTGCTATCAAAGAAGGGATTGTTCCTGGTGGTGGTATTGCTCTATTAAACGCTGCAACGAATATAACAGCCAAGTCAATAGGTGAAACAGTTTTATTAGAAGCTATAAAAGCCCCTTTTAAAACTATACTTGAAAACGCAGGTTTAGAATCTGATAGAAAGACACCAATAAGAAAAGGACAAGGCTACAATGTGGTTACAGGAAAAATGGTAAATATGATTAAGTCGGGTATTATAGATCCACTACTAGTCACCAAGAGCGCTCTTCAAAATGCAGCTTCTGTAGCAACAACAATATTATCTACTGATTGTGTAATTAATAATTTAAGAATTGATGAAAGCAATAGGTAGAAACTTAATAATAAACAAAGCAAAAGAAGGGACTACCAAAACAACTGGTGGTCTTTTACTTGCTGAAAGCCAAAGAGACGATATACGTTATATTCAGGCTACAGTAGTTTCTGCAGGAGACGAAGTAGCAGGTGTAAAACAAAATGATGTAATATACTTTGATCGTCACGCTGGCCACAAAATAGAGGTTGATAAAGAATCTTATCACGTTATAAAATCAGGTGACATAGTCGTTGTATTATGAGATTAGCCGCTAGTGACATTAGAGAACTAAACCTCTTGAAACACTACCGCATTATAAGAAAATGGGCTTGTCGTAATAATGATTTAAACGATGCAGATCTAGAACTTCTTATATACCTTGATTGTATGGAGTTTTTCACTAAGAAAGACTTTGAGATGGGTGTTTATTCTTACAGCTGGGATAACAGACGTTGGAATAGATTATTGAAACAAGACTGGATTAAAGTCTGGAGACATAGAAACAGAACCACTCAGAAATACCATATATATAAAGTATCTTTTAAAGGCAAGCAATTAATAAGTAGAATATATAGAATAATGCTAGGTGAAGAAGATATAAATACAGGTAAACGAAATAAAATAATTAATGGCGATACATACACTGATAAAGTTATGACTAAAGCTATTTATAACGTGAACAAAGATAAAAACAGATGAGTAATAGTCCGGTCAAATTTATAGGAGCAGCTGTAAATGCTGTTGGAAGTAGTAACAACCCAGGATCTACAGGTGGGGTGTTTGCAGATGTTATAGCCGCTAGAAGACAAAGAAGACTTTCTAGAGACGAAACAAAAAGAGCTTTAAATGCTTACAAGAAAAATACAGCTATGAGCTATAAAGATAGAATGAGAGCTGGCGCGATTGGAGCTGCGTCTATTAATAGACCTGTTGATGAGTTGTCTAATGCTGTACCTTCTGTCGAGACAAACAATAGTATTGATAACACTGTTGCGGCTGCTCAAGATAGGTCTCAAATGAGAGACGCTGGTGAATTAACAAGTGTTGCTGCACCAACTGGTTTTTCAACAATGTCATCAGATGTTTTAAATACACCTCCACCTATAGCACCAGTTCAACCTCAAACTCCTACTTATGGAGTTGCTGGAGCTGCTGAAGCTATGTTTGGCACACCAATGCAAAGACAAGCTTCAATGGGAAGCGCGCTTGCTAAAAGAGCTTGTAAATATAAAAATAAAAAATAAATTATGCATAAAACAGATCCAAATTACGACAAAACAATGGCATCTAAAAACACTCATGGTGTTGTAGGTGAAAACGCTATATGGGACGGACCATTAGACCAAGCAGGAAGACCGCATGGAGTCGGTTCTAGTTCTGGTATTACAGGCATGCAAGTGCTTAAAGCTAAAAGCTATTACAAAGGAATGCCAATTACTGAATGTGCTAAAGGATATAAATAATGTACAGTTCTCCATTTTTTAAAGAATTTCCTGAAATAAAAGAAAAAAATAAAGGCAAGTTTACAGCTTGGGCTAAAAAGAACGGTTTTAAAGACGCTTGTTCCGCTGCCTCTGCTGTTATGTCTAAAAAAGATAAATACAGCGAAGAGGTTGTTAAAATGGCTAATTACGCTAAAAACTTTGGCTGCTCTAAAAAATAAATTATGACAAAATTCAGAGACGGCTTTATGATGAAGTCACCACTAGGCGCACACGGAAAAGAATTAAAAGATAAAGCTATGAAGCTTTCTAAAGAATCAAGCGGTAGAGACGACGCGCCTGACTACGATAACCCTAAAGTCGTAAAACTTTTGGAAGATGCTAAAAAAGCAGAAGCAGAACATGATTCTCCAGCTAAAATGTCACCTTTTCAGGGATATGTAGAGGGTGAAGAAAGAGTTAGTCATTACCAACCAACAGCTGATCTTTATCAAGGTTTAATTGATACTATGACATCAAGTGTTGATAAAATAGCTAGTTCAAAAGCAGAAAAAGAAAAAGAAAAAAAATCTTTATTTAAATCAGACGGAGAACTTAAAACAACATTTGACGAAAAATACAAAAATAAATAAAAATAAAATGGGATATCAAAAAGGACATTTCGGAAAATACACTGGTAATGCTAGATGCTGCATAGATCATGCTCATACTAAAGTTACTAAAGAGAACTATAAAACATCTGAAAGAGATGACGCTGCTCATATTGACTATTTAAAGCGTGATGTTCTTTATGATGCTAAACACGGTCACAGCGATGCTGATATGACTGCAGATGAAAAACACATCTCTAAGCTTGCTGGAGATATGAAATACGATAAAAAACACAAATCACCAGCAGCTAAACACTGCTTCTAAAAATAATATTATGCCTTACGGAGAATCACCAAACAAAATGGAATCAAACAAACAAGAAAAATATAACTTAATGCACGACAATCCAGTGGTTAAACACGCTAGTGGAGGATCATGGATGTCAAAGCATTCAAAGTCTGCTTTTAAAATGGGACACAGCCCAGCTGAAATGAAATATGATTCACCAGCCACGCATAAAGGTTCTGTTCATGGCGCTAAGCATAGCGAAGAAGTAGGTCATGATGGAACTGATATACATTCACACGCGAGAGGTAAGCAGAAAAAAAGAGATGACCAAATGGCAGCAGCTGAAAAAAGAAAAAAAGTTAAAGCTGCAGTTGAAGCTGGAAAAGCTATAGCTAAAAGTATGTAAAACAAACAGTAGGGATCTGTAAAACCCAGCCAAACACTAACACTAACAAAAACAAAAACAAAAACAAAATGGCAAAATTTATCGCAATTAAATCTTCAGGTGCTGGTCTAGCAGGTGGAGATGTACTATTAGGAGTAGAAGGAATTATTGGCGTAACAGCGGCGACAGCAACTACGACTGTAATTGATTATGATGGTAAAGCAGCAACAATTACTCACTTAACTGTAGGAACAACTCCTTCAGTAAAAGACGCAGTTAACGCAGCTCTAACCGCTAACCCAGGGGGAGTTAAAGCTAGAGTGCAACTACCAAATGGAATTACTGTATCAGCTGTTACAATAGCATAATTATGAAATCAACAGGTTTAGGAGACGATATAGAAAAGTTTACTAAAGCCACTGGTATCAAAAAAATGGTTGACACAATGAGCAAGGGACTAAACATCCCTTGCGGTTGTGAAAGCCGAAAAGAAGCATTAAATAAAATGTTTCCTTATAGAAAATAACTATGGCTTTTAAACTTAATAATCCTCC
>WLWH01001318.1_pt1 | contig 16756 bp, 23 predicted proteins | sample 6712741 | NCBI WGS metagenome assembly WLWH01 (sample SAMN12718694, study PRJNA515312) | sponge metagenome | isolation source: marine sponge | host: Mycale hentscheli | place: New Zealand: South Island, Marlborough, Capsize Point | collected 2003-05-01 | reverse complement strand
GAGTAAACTCCACCAGATCCTGTAGACTCAGTTGATCCTGTAGATTCTTTGTACCATAATTTACCTGTTTTTACAGTAGTAGACGTGATAGGGTGTTCCGCTTGATAATACTCAAAGTCTTTAAAATACAATGTTCCACTTAAATAATTAAAAATATCTAATGTTCTTGGTTTCTCATTATTCGTAATAGTTGCCTCTGTTACCTCATTAATTGTTTGTCCATTCTTCGTAAACTTCACTTGAAAACCATAGTTATTTAACCAATCTTGGGGATCAGTTGGTTCATTAAGTGTGAATTCCACCTGATAAGTGTCTCCTATCTCACTTGGAGTACTACTAAAATTATATTCTTGAACAATAAATGTGGAGGTATCAAAATTATAGATATTATAATAATTAAGTGAGAAAAAGATATCTACCACGATCTGAGTAGGATAAAGATAGCACCTAAGATATCCAGTAGGAATCTCATTATAGAGTTTACCTCTAATAGTAAATTTATGTAAATAGGTTAAGTAAATAGGGGAAGTTATGTAATCTAAATAAATTTACTATTAGAGGAGGAATTGCTCGCTGAGGTCTTACAGGTTTCCCCATCAATTTCAATAGTTCCAATACCATTAGATGAATACGCTAAATTATCTACTATAGAATAGAGTACATCTGACTAACTTCATAATTTACTAAATAGTAACCATTGGTATTATCTGATGAATTGGCTGGAAACATTACGGTTCCTTCAGCATCAGCATCATCGTCAAGACAATGTGATGCTGTTAAAATAACATTATAACCTTCATTTTCCACGACAAAGGCGGTACAACCATTTTCTAATGTTCCTATACTATTAACAGATTGATTGTATAGTTGACTATAAGCCCGACTAAGGCTTTCAACATCCGCTGGGCCAGCTGGGCCAGCTGGACCTATTTTTCCTCTCGGCCCACGGTTTCCCCTTTCCCCTTTCCCCATTACTCATTACCCATTACCTTTTACCCACTTTTAACCAACTTCAACTTCTTCTTCCTCATCTTCCTCTGTGGCTATTGCCTTCATTTCAAGAGTTTCTTTGGTTCCTTTCATTTTTTCTTTGCTTTTTTTCACAGCCTTTTTAATCTCCGAGTTTGTGTCTGAAGAGTTTCCCATACCTTCTCTCATACGACTACTAGCGTATAAAATATTAGTACCAATAAGAGCTGAGCCTAGAACAATAATCATATTTTTACTAAAATGACTAGCAAGAGCTGCCACCGCAATAAATACCATTAATGACCTAAAATCTTCGATGGCTAAATATCCTAAAATATTTGTAACAGCAATGAACAATACTAAATACAATACATACTTGTTCTGGAGTAATTTTTCCATTATTATATATAAATTAGATATAATAATAAATTTATTCAAATTTAAGCTGCCTGGCATTGACCATTCACCATCTTCTCTCCCTCTTTACATTTCGTAACTGCTTTGTTAATCTTATCTGCTGCTTCAGCATTCACCATTGCTGTTTTCTGGTCACCATTTTGGGCGGCCACTTTGGCTTCGTTATGTAAATCTGCTGCTCCCTCGCCTGCTTTCTCTGCTCCACCTTTCATTCCTTCTCTAAGGCGTCCACATCCGAAAAGAATGTTAGCTACGAAAAGACCGATGAAAATATCTGCGGTGCGGTTCTTGGTAAAGTGGTGTGCTAAGTAAGCAGCTCCTCCCAATACCAAAATACATTCAATGGAACCCATTGCTACGTATCCTAAAACGTTGATTACCATAAGTGCTACTGCTGCGTAGTGAAGGTATTTGTTCTTCAAAAGTTTATCGAATTTCATCTTATATATATTTCAAATATAAAAAATTGATTTAATGGGTTATTGCCAATTAATCCTAAATAATCTATGGTTGAGCAGGCATTTAATGTCGAACCCCAATATGAACTAGCTATTTGCGAACTATATCATCCTTATTTTCACGGCGATTTAGATAATGAAAACGACCAAACAAAAAATTATATTTATAACTCTTATTTATGTGCTTATACTATCGAAGAAGATGAAATGTATGATGACGATTTATTCCCAACCAACAATACCGGACCTTGGGGACTCACACAAGAACGAATATGGCCTGAAATAGAACATCCTACTATTCGCAATTACAGAAATTTAGTTAGGCATTATCAACTTGATATTGTTCAACCTATTTATCTACCAAGTGGACATATGATGTGTATTCCTAAAACATTTTGGCTGAAAATTTTCCAGCGAAAATATAAAAAATATTATAAAGAATTACAGAAACGAATTGAACGAGCAAAACATCCTAAAGTCTTAATGCGACGTCAGCTTACCGGTTGTAAACTTTAACGACGTTTGCGACGACGGTGTTTCTTAGTTCTTTTATGTTTCTTGTGATGTTTCTTGTGTCTTAAACTTTTACGACGAGTCATTCTTAATGAACGACGACTATTTGCGATACGACTGTATTTGAAACCTCCCTTATGTTTCTTTTTCTTTCTACGGGTTTTCTTACCCTTTTTTCTTTTACGACGACCACCAGTAAGATTAAATGGTGGAGCGTTTGCTCCGGTATCTGCTTGCACTCCTCCCCGTATACCAGTTGGCGGGGCTGCATTTGGGTCGTCTGCTTGGGCGTTTAATCCTTGTGCCAAATTATTTACTTCAGTAACTAAAGCTTCGATTTCTGCTGGTATATCTACATTCTGCATTTCAGTTGCTAAATCTGCCATAGCTTGTGCTTGTGCTTGTGTAGGTCCTCCAGCAGCATTAATATCCCGAATTAATTGTATAAGCGATGCTTGTGCTGCTGCTCCTGCCCCAGCTATTCGACCGATTGATTGAAGACGTACGACAATCTGTCTTAATCTCTGTAAAGCATAATCTCTAAATTGTGCTAATTTCCGCCCTACATCACGTGAATTATTCATATATCCTTGTAAATAATGTACCTTTTCTAGTGCATTTTGATAATCATTTTGTCCTAATCCTCCCGCCGCAAAAGCTAAAGGAACACCGCCCGCTGCTGGTGCGGCTACAAACGGTGCTAATTGTGCCGTCTGTCCTAAATCAGCGGCTCCAATTCTATTTTGCAGAAATTGCTGGCTGGCTGGGCCTGCTACTCTTCCTAATGCTCCTGCTCCTGGTGCTACTGCCCCACGTATAAACGGTAATCCTTGCATTTGTACTTGTCCTCCTGGTTGTGCCATTGTATATATATCTACATAGAATTTATTTCGTTAATTGCTATGATTAATCCTTGTCTATAGATATTAAATAATTTTTTAACATCTTTATTACTGTTAATCACTCTTTGAACTCTACGGATGTTATATAAGTTATCACCTGTTGCGGTAATATTGTTTAAAATTTGTTTCAATGATTTTTTTTTTTCATTTCGTTTATTCATTAATGAAACCAATGATTGAATTCTTACATTTAATGTAGCTAAACGCAACTTAATATAAGGCAACGCCATATTTGGATTTAAAGGAAGTTGTTCTTCAAAACTACCATCTCCTTTCATTTCTCCTTGTGATTCTTTTCTTTCTTTACTTGTCATTAACTTATATATGTCTTAGATTTGTTTGTTGTGGATGCGGGGCTACTTGAACTTGGTGTTGTTCTCCAGTTATTCTGTCTAACTCTCCTTTTATTTTATCCATTTCTCCTAAAATCTGATTTTGTTGGAAACGCGCCCTATTTGCCATTTCCGCCGATAATCCTGCCTCTTGTAATACTTTATCTAAATAACCCATTAACATTTCTAACTGCTTACGCTCTCGTTCCTTTTCAGACAATATATAATTATGATAACGTTTGTAGTCATTTGTGACACCTTCTAAAAATTCATTCTCTTTTTGAACATCTTTCGCCTCTTCTAAATAGTCTAAAACCGTGTCTTGCGTTTTATTAATTTCAGACTGTAATAGCTCGATAACTTTATCTCTAGTTGCCAAATCCATCAGTTAATATATAATAAGATTATTTTAATTAGTTGTCATCCGCACATGTGTAGGTAAAAAACTTATTATTTATATTTTTTCCTATTACCATTAGTAGTGTTAAATTATTTTTATTTAAAAATATTTAAATCTTTAGTGATATTATTTAGGATGTCGAAAATTCAGAATGAACCATTACTCGCGGATAATCCCGACCGTTTCGTTATGTTCCCTTTACAAGACCAAAGTATTTGGAAAATGTATAAAAAAATGATGGATTGCTTTTGGCGAGCCGAAGAAATTGATTTTTCAAAAGATATGACTCATTGGGAAACTCTCACCGAAAAAGAACAATATTTTATTAAAATGATATTAGCTTTCTTTGCCGCAAGTGACGGTATAGTTATAGAAAATCTTGGCATGCGTTTTATGTCTGATGTACAATTACCAGAAGCACGCGCCGCATATGGATTCCAATTAATGATGGAAAATATTCATAGTGAGACTTATAGTCTTCTTATTGATACTTATATCAAAGACGAAGCAGAAAAAACTAAATTATTTACTGCCCTTGACAATTTTCCATGTATCCAAAAGAAAGCCGACTGGGCTATTAAATGGATTAATGATAAACGTTCCTCATTTGGAACAAGATTGCTTGCGTTTGCCTGCGTAGAAGGCATTTTCTTTTCAGGTTCATTTTGTTCTATTTACTGGCTTAAGAAACGCGGTTTAATGCCTGGATTAACATTCTCCAACGAACTAATCGCCAGAGATGAGGGCATGCACACTGACTTTGCTGTTTTACTATTCCATAAATTAGTCAAGAAACCCAATAAAAAGAAGGTATATGATATTATTAAAGAAGCCGTATCTATCGAAAAAGAATTTATTTGCTCAGCGCTACCATGTAAACTTATTGGTATGAATGCTAAGCTTATGTCTCAATATATCGAATTTGTTGCTGATAGATTAGTACAACAATTAGGATTTGATAAAATCTACAAAACAGAGAATCCTTTTGATTTCATGGAAATGATTAGCTTAGAAGGCAAAACCAACTTTTTTGAAAAGCGCGTAGGTGATTATAGTTTAAGTAGCGGAGATAAAAGTATCAATGCTTTTGACATGGATGATGTTGATTTTTAAGTTCCAATTCAGTAATGCGTTTGTCTTGCTCTTTTACAATTGTAAGTAAAGTATTAATAGCTTGTTTTAAAACTAATATATTATAACCCGCCGTGAAAAACTGGGAATCACAACTGTTTAATTTTTCTACTCTTCTTGTTAAATAACTTATACTCTCATTCGTAACAACTTCTTCCTTATGTATATCTTGTTTTATAGATGATACTAATTCAGATACTACTAATTGGATATTATCTAGTTTATCTACTTTGTTCATTTGTATAATTAAGACAATAAATTTTATATTTGTTAAAGTTTATTGTCTAAGAGTTTCTCTATTATCACAGAACCATTTATAGGTTTCTTTTAATCCATCTTGGAGAGAAGTGAATTTAAAATCCGGATAATATTTACACAATTTGCTATTATCAACCGTTTTTTTCATGCATCCGTCGGATTTACTAGTATCCCATTCCAATTTATCTACACTAATATCCATAGATTCAGCCAATGTTCCTACCATCTCTTTAATTGTAGTTTCATCATTACAACAAATTAACGGTTCAGTATTATCGTATTTTTTATCTAATAACACATCGCAAATAATTTTCGCAAAATCAGGTGCGTACAGAAATTGACGATATGGTCGTCCTGTTCCATAAACAGTGAATTTTCCATCTTTTTTCGCCTTCTCTCCATGAAAGCGATTCATAATAGCTGGAATAACATGTCCATTCTTAATACTAAAATTATCATGAGGACCATATAGGTTTACTGGTACAACACAAATATATTCAGTACCATATGCCTTATTATGTTGACGGCATTGAACTTCTAACATTCTCTTAGCATATGCATAGCCTTCATTAGAAGGATGTGGGGGCGATTCGTGAATCATAGATTCATCCATGGGAAATCGACTAGGATTGCTAGGATAAATACACGAGGATAGACAGAATATACCACGTTTTATACCATATTTTTTACAGGCAAAAAGAATATTTTCGTTTATTTTAATATTTTCACTGAACATTTCTACATTTGAATCTAAATTCATAAAAAGTCCTCCTACTTTGGCGGCTAAATGAATAATACAATCAAAACGATTATAAGCACTTGAGAAAAATGTCATGACCGCCATTCTTGAAGCCAATTCACAATCTGAACGCTTCAAAAATACGAATTCATGTTCTGGATATTGATGTGCCATAGCTTTAATAGAGCTACCTACTAGTCCGTTACCTCCTGTTACTGCGATGCGCATTATAATAAACAAACGTGAATTTAAATTTAAATAGTATTTTTTATATTATTTAAATGACGAAACTAGCATTTGTTACTGGTATTACTGGACAAGACGGTTCTTACTTAGCCGAATTTCTTTTGGAAAAAGGTTATAAAGTATTTGGAATTGTTAGAAGAACTTCACTTCTTTATAGTCATACACGATTAGATCATATTCGAGATAAGATTACGTTGCGTTACGGTGACATGACAGATAATTCTGGATTGGCAAATTATTTATTTAATATCATAAGCGAACATCCCGATTTTGAAGTTTTGGAAATTTATAATCTTGCTGCGCAAAGTCACGTTAAAGTAAGTTTTGAAATACCAGAATACACTGCTAATGTAGATGGGACTGGTGTAATGCGTCTGTTGGAAATTGTAAGATCTTTACCACAACAAATACAACAAAAGATTAAATTTTACCAAGCAGGTACAAGTGAAATGTATGGCAAAGTATTAGCTATACCTCAAGATGAAAATACACCATTTAATCCTGTCTCTCCGTATGCTGCTGCTAAGTTGTATGCTTATTATATGGTAAAATGTTATCGTGAAGGATATAATTTATTTGCTGTTAATGGTATTTTATTCAATCATGAAAGCCCTCGTCGTGGAGAGAATTTTCTTACAATGAAAGTAGTTAAAAATGTAAAAGAAATAACTGAAGGAAAAAAGGAATTTGTTGAGTTAGGTAATTTGGACGCGCAAAGAGATTGGGGTCATGCAAAAGATTATGTATATGGTATGTGGTTAATGTTACAACAAGAAAATCCAGATGATTTTGTTCTTGCTACAGGAGAAACGTATACTGTAAGAGAGTTTGTTGAAAAAACTTTTGCTTTTAAAAAATATAACATTCGATGGGAAGGAAAAGGACTAGATGAGGTAGGTGTGGATCAACATGGAACTATTAGAGTAAAGATTAATCCAAAATATTACAGACCCTGTGAAGTTGATTTATTGCTTGGAAATGCAAAAAAGGCTGAGAAAGAATTGGGATGGAAAAGAGAGTTTGATACATTGGATAAGTTGATTGAGGATATGTTTGCTTAAAAACATACTAAGGCTTTAATATAATGCCATTAATTATTGATAATTGGTTTGGTAGATTGGGTAATAATATATTACAAATTATAAGATGTATACATTATGCCAAAACATATAATTTCGCTCAAATTAAATTTCCATCACATGATTATTTAAATACTACTACAATTTCAGTAAACAACGAATCAAAACAACAGACGATTTTAGATACATTTTTTTATCTTAAAAATATGGGAATAAACGACCCTTGTCCTAGATTAATGAAATCATATTTCCAGACTTATATTAAATCTATCGTCAAGATAAATTTAAAAGAACAACAAAACTCAAATATTTTACATATTCATATACGTAGTGGTGATATTTTTTCTCAAAATGGAGGTCATTCATATTATGTACAACCACCATTGCAATATTATAAAAAAATAATTAAATCTAAAAATTGGGAAAATATTATAATCGTTTATGAAGATGATAAAAATCCCTGCGTTAATGTTCTTAAAAGTTTAAAAATTGATAATATACAATTTCAATCTTCGTTATTAATGAATGATATAGAACAATTATGTAGTTCTAGCAATTTAGCTATTGGGTTTGGTACATTTGGATACTTAATCTATCTAATGAATGATAATCTACAAAATTTATATATACCATCATATGTTTTAAAAGAATTACCACAAGGTAAATGGGGAGATATTACATTAAATGTAATAGAGTTACCAAATTACATTAAATGTGGCGATTGGAAAAACACGAAACAACAAAGAAATATTATGATGAACTATAGATAATCAAAGATTTTTTCTTTTTGCAGGTATATTGGTATATTATCATCATTAACATTCAGTTCTTTAATATTAAATGGTCTTTTTAGATCAAAAATATATTTTTTTTCTTTGATGGCTTGTTGTAATATTTTCTTATCAGCATATGCCCTGTATTCTGGATGACTATAAGAATGTAATTTTTTAATCATATAATCTACGGGCATAATCCAACTCATATGACAACCATAAATTGCTGACGTTTTTTGTGCTAAGTCTCTTAAATTTTTAATTTTTAGTCCTTTGATAATTTGTTGAGAATTTTTCACCATTCCGTAATAATAAATTGTAGGACTAGAAAATGTACAATCCGTCCATAAATATGTATGATTAAAAAAAAACTGATTTAATCTTATACTTAATGGTTGTTGTTGCTGATTTAATTCATTTATTAATTTAGGATAAGCCTTTTTATATATAATTTCATCGATATCATGATCAATTATAATATCATTGTCTTTCAAAGTAAAATTGTTATCATTAAACATCCATGAACGTTGTATTGGTTCATTCACTCTATGGATTAAGTCTCCATTTTCATAAGCATATTCTACATAATTTGTTATATCTACTTTTTTATAATACAATTTATTTCTTAAATCTTCGGGAATAAAATGAATAACTTTCTCCATTTCATATTCTTTTTTAATACCTGTATGAGTATAATTATATTCATATAATACCAATTTTTCTATATAATTATATCCTTCTGTAAGATTTGCTATGACAAATGGTAATTCGTGTTTGCTATAACAATATGTTTTAAGATAAATCATTTTACATGTATAGCGTTATTAGTTTTAAACTATAATCAAGGTAATTGTATTATAAACGATGTTTTAAGACTCATTAAAATATTTTTCTGAATTAATATTTTTATCATCAATAAAAAGATCATAGGCAGGTTTTCCCATTCGTAGTTCATGGAATTTACAATCCCAGTTTTTTAATTGTTCATATGTTACATTGAACCATAATTTTTGTGTTACAGTGCCTCTAGCTGTCCAATAAATTATTTTATGCCCTTCATCATATAATTTATTAATTTTTGCTATACGTGATGTATATGGTATGGCTTTATTATAATTCATTTTACCTTGAAATTGTTCGGTATAATAACAAATTGTATTGTCGATATCTACGAATATTTTCATTATACCTATTTAAACAATTCTGTTTAAACATTAATATAATGGTTAAGATAATCGCTGAAATAGGCATAAATCATAATGGTTCTATGGAACTTTGTAAACAAATGATGATGTTAGCAAAGATATCAGGCTGCGATTATGCAAAGATTCAAAAGAGAAACCCGGATGTTTGCGTACCGGAAAAACAAAAATCAAAACCAAAATCTACACCTTGGGGAAATATGACTTATATTGAATATAAGCATAAAATAGAATTTTCAGAAGAACAAATAAAAGAACTAATTGAATTTGGTAAAACTATTGGAATTGAATTGTTTGCTAGTACATGGGATAAAGACAGTGTAGATGTTATGGCAAGACATACAAATATTGGTAAATTAGGGAGTGCCTCTATTAATGATTTGGAATTATGTAAATATGCTAGGGAAAAGTTTGATTTTTTAATTATTAGTACCGGCATGAGTACTGAAGAAGAAATTGCTGAATGTGTTAAGATCTGTAATCCTGATGTTATTATGCATACTAACTCAACTTATCCATGTCCTCCAGAAGATTTAAATTTGCGGTATATAGAATGGTTAAAAACAAAATATCCAAATAAAGAAATTGGCTATAGTGGCCATGAATACGGTTTAGTAACAACATTTGCGGCTGTTAGCATGGGTTCAGAATGGGTTGAGAGACATATTACATTGGATAGAACAATGTGGGGAAGTGACCAGAAATCATCTATAGGACCAGAAGGAATTTTTAAAATGGTAAGAGGAATTAGAGATATTGAATTAGCTAGTCAATATGAACCTGGACCACGAAAACAATTTGCAGGAGAAAATGCAAAGAGAGAGAGTCTTAGAAAAAAACTATAATAATTTATTTCTTGCTTTCTCCCAATCTTCTTCTGTATCTATATCAATATTATCACATTCTCTCATTTCATAAGCTAATATTTTTCCTGATAACCGACCGGTTTTCAACAAATCGCTTTTAATTATATCTACATAACCATTATGTAAATATGTTTTTGGCAAATACTGTCTACCTATATTATATGGTTCACAAAGACCATTCACATTATTAAATAACGGTATCAACTCATTCTCAGTTTTCGTATACATTTTATAAGGTGTTTTTTCTGTAGTGATTACCGTCCTTAGACTATCAAATTTACTTCCTATAAATTTATTTAAACAATCATCAATCAAACCTTTCTCTCTGCATGGTTGAGTAGGTCTAAGATGTAAAATATAATCCGGTTTGTATTTTTCATTTTCATTTAACCAATGCAAAGCATGTTTTATAAACATTAAATCCGTTGAGTTGTCTTTGGATAATTCCTTTGGTCTCAAAAAAGGTACTTGAGCCCCCCATTTTAATCCTATATCTTTGTATTTTTTACTATCTGTCGATACAACAATTTTCATATCTCCTCTTTTATAATATTCTGTATTTTTGGCTTGTTCTATTGACCAAGCCATTAAAGGTTTATCAATCATTATTTTAATATTTTTATCAGGTAAGCCTTTTGAACCTGAACGTGCTGGTATTAAACATAAAATTTTCATAGTTATTATTAAAATTTTATTAATATATATTTAAATCATTTAGATTTTTACAAGTGCCAGAACTTTCTTGATCAGGATTGTCATCACTTATATTTTCTAATAATTCTAATCCTCTTGCTGCTTGCTCTGGTGTCATATACATATTCCATCCCTGCGACTTTATTACATCATCTTTGTACATTACATAATTTACACCATCATCTGACATAGTTCTTCCTTCATATCTTACTGTTCTAAGCCAATCATAAGCTTTTTTATCATCTGTTAATATCATACCGCCTTTGCCTATTGGTATATGTTTCCTTATATGAAAAGATAAACAATGATAAGTATTACGTTTATACATATTACGTTTCATTCTTACAGCGCCATCCCATATTGGATAAGGTTTTAATTGATATGCTCCGGACCATTTATAATCCTCAAATTTTACTTTACAACCACTTTGTATTACAGAACAAGGGACAGAAATCCATGTTTTAGATGGTAATGTTACCGTTCCATTGGCTTTTAAATATTTGAGACATAAATATAACGCATCTGTACAACTATCTACGGAAATGGCATATTTACTTCCAGCATATTCAGCCATTTTTCTTTCGAATAAATCTACTACTCCCCAAGCAGACTTTACATTATATTTCATCATAGTAGAATTAAATTTTTCTTTTTCTTTATCCCATATATCTCGGGCTTTATATATTTTATTATCAGAAGCAAATATTCTTTTATAATATTCGCCTTCAATATAGTTTTGTTTTGTTGTAACACTTTTTAAATTTGATGAAGGTGTATAATAATTCAATGGTAGAATTCTAAAATCAAAACTTACTCTAGATTGACCTGTCTTATTCTTTTTATTAAAATGTGTATACGTGTTCCCAGCAAAACTTGTACATTCACCCGCTTTTTGTTCCAATGGTACAAAATCACGAAATCTACAAGTTTTTTCTGTCCAAATAGTATTTGTATCAAACATATCAGTTAATGCAACAATAAAATTAATTTCCCCATTAGGATGTTTGTGTTTTTTATCAGAATCATAATGTTCTATTACAACTGCTACATTATTAGGTAAATGAACACGAAAATTTGGGTATACTTGAACCAATGCTTCATCTAACTCTAGATATGGTAACACAATATCTTTAATAAAATTATCATATAAACTTGTTAATTCATCCCATTTACTATCAAGTTTTTTATAAAAATGTTTGTGAAATTCCGTATGTGTATCTTTACCTAACATATCTGGTCCAAAAAAATCATAATTCGTTTCTGTCCAATTATGAATTTTTTTTAATTCACAATCAAATAGTTTTGAAACGACACTTACAAAATCATATTTCTTTTTATCAAACTGTAAATTATTCAGATGTTTTCTACCGTAAACCATTTCTTTTGAATAATCAAAGCTTTTCATTTATACTTATAATAATATTATACATTTAAATAAATATATTATAATACTTTTTTTGATATCATATAACCTTCAATTCTTTTAAATGGCAACGTTGATAAATTATATGTTTCTACAACTTCTGATAATTGTATTATTTCACAATTATTTTCTTTCATTATTTCAATATTATTTACTTTTGCACGATTATAATTATTATTTGATAACATATAACCACCTTTAATTAAATTTTTGGCAGCCCATTTTTGAGCATGTTCTTTTAATTTTGGAGTTGTAGTATAATTTCCCAAATCATTATGACAAAAAGCTATATCTATCTTATCATTATCACTTAATTCCAGACAATTTTGTATAACAACGTTTGGATGTTCGGTTGGATTATGTAAATCATAACCTATACATCTATCATAACCAAAATGTTTACAAAGTTTATCAAATGAATGACAATTATGAGTTCCCATAATTAATATTTTTCCTGTTTCTGGTATTGGTAAACTTTTTACTATATTATCATAAAAAGTATGGACATAATAATTCTCTCTACCATGATCCCATTCTTTATGTTCAGGGTTGTTAAACCAATAATCATAGCTATAATAATCTTCTTCCAATTTTTCCATTCTTGGTAGTATGCATTTAAATCTAAGCTAATGTTTAAATTAATCTAAAACTAAAGTAATAATTATTCTTTTTTATTACATTTATCCAAAAATCATCAAAGGTTTTCCACAAATCTTTTAATTTTGAATCTTTATTGAAAAGCTTTTCATTTAATATTCTTTCACCATTATCATTCCATTTTACATGATTTATATTTCGTTTTATCCATTTTTTAGAATGAATGATTTTTGGATTTTTTTTATTTATATATCCAGCAGTAACACAAAATGTGCTTGAGCTGTTTATCAATATATCACAATTATTTAAAATAGACCAATCTTTAATATATTGTGATTGGTTACCTACAACGAGACCAAGTTGTAGAGGTATTTTATTTTTCGAAAAATAATTATGTGTTTCTTGGAATGTTGTAAAATTAGTATCATCCGTACAAAGATAAAACATGTATTTTTTATTTTCACAACAATTTTTTAAAACATACTCTATTGAATTTTTATAATATTCAAATTCATGGATTTCTTTTCCATTGTCTGTTGTTATTACATCGCCTCCTCTGATATGAATACCTATATGTAAAGTATCTCCGGAAAGGTTCATTTTAAATTTATCTTTCAATTCTAAAAAATTTCTAGGATCATTTTTTGTTAATTTATAAAATACATTATGTAAACACATGGCAGGGTCGTCTATTGCATACTCATAATTTTCAAAATCTAATTTTTCATCGTCCAATATCATTTCATAAGTTAACAATTTAACCTGTCTTTTACTAGGTATATATGGAATAATATTTTTAAAAAAAAATGTTAGTTCATTGTTTTGAACCATACTACATTTGACGTTATATTTTTTACCTAATTGAACCAATGAATTATATTGTAACAGTTTGTTACCAAAACGACCGTTTGTTATTTTATCTATTCTTATTGACATTCTTATATTAATTGTCACATTTATATATAATCAATTAATCGTATTGTATTTATGATCTTCAAACAGAGTTATTTTTCGTAAATATTAATAAATTTTCATATACATGACTCCAAACATAAGGATATTCTTCTTCTTTACCTGCCAAAACACTTGGCTTACATCTATTTCTTATCTTTACTACCTCTTTATCGTTATATACATAACCATTTTTTTCAAATAAATTTATCCAAAATTCTTTCTTTTGACAATTAATATGACCCGTCCCCCCTTGTCCTGGTTTTGCAGCTGTGAATAATATAAAGCCTTTTGAAAGTTTAATTAAATTCTTTACTAAAGATTCACTAAATTCCTTGGGTATATGTTCGGCCACTTCAATAGAAACAGAACAATCATATTTTTCATTATCATCTATTTCTTTTGTAACATCGCCAAATTGTATATGCTCTATTAAGCCTTCTACATTCTTTATTCCATTAATGCTTTCTTCATAACAATATTCGTATCCTTGAACCTTTTTACCTTTTTCAAAAAATGGTTCTAAAAAAGTTCCTATTGAACATCCTAGATCTACAACACTATCAAAGTCATATAATTCAGAAATTATTTTTGCAAAATTAAGATTTTTTCTTTTAAACCACTTAATATGATAATTATGAAAATCTTCCGTGTATAAATTTCTAACAAATGTATCGTTATAGTTTTTAACATCGAAGTCCGTTATTTCCTTAGGCATAATATTATAAATACAGGAAAATATATTTAAACTATAAAAAACAGTTATTAATAAATGAAAATTGTTGCTGCTTTAACAACAAAAAATGAAGAATGGATTATTGAAAAAACTTTATCAGTTTTAAATATATTTTGTGATAAGATAATTATACTTGATGATAATAGTGATGATAACACAGAGAAAATTTGTAAATCTTTTGAAAAGGTCGAATGGACTGTTAGAAAAAAAAGAGATAATATTTGGGACAGAAAAGAAGCGGAAGGTTTGCATGAATGTTTTACTCTTGCGACAAAACATAATCCAGATTATATATTAATGTTAGATGCAGATGAAATTCCCACACCAAATATTGTAAATTTTCTTAAAAATATAGACAGTTCATATAATGCGTTTACTATTAGAATGATAAATTTACAACCAGACGAAAAACATTATAGAGTAGATAAATTTATTACTGAATTAGGTAGTAGACAAAATCACGATCCATTTGCTCCTAATAGTTGGAGAAAAACTGTATTAATTAAATATGATAAAAACTTCAACTATACATATAATTTTAATATACAAAAAGGAGGAACAAGTAAATATCATCCGGCTCCTCAAAATTTACAAAATGTTAAATTTATTGATGATTTTTATGTTATTCATTATGGTAAATTAAATAAAAAATATATTTCTGGAGAGAAAGAAAAATTTTACGCTTTAATAGAATCTCATAATGGACAAGGTACTTATGAAGATAGATTAAAACATCATTATCTATGTAGAATTGGTTCAGGTCCTAATGGACCAGAAATTAAAACATGTCCGAAAGATTGGTTTTGGGATGTTTAAATTAATATGATTTGGGTTAAATAAATAAATCTATATATAGAATGAATACATCTATATATAGAATGAAAAATCTATAATTTTAAATTAATATATTTTATTAAGTGAAGGATATACTTGTAATAAAATAGCTTCTCTATTATTAATTAAAGATGTTCCTGCTCTATGAATAATATTATTATCAAAAAAAAAAATAGTTCCTTTATTACCGGTTACTTGATTAGTCGCCGAAGCATCACCACCTGAGCTAGCTGTATTAGTAACAATTTGGTTTAATTTTGCTTGTGTGTCAGCATCACTGACTTTTAGCTCTTTATTTGATGACAGAGCACAATAATGCCAAGAGGCGTCGCTTTGGTCGTATCCATATACGTGAGATTTTCCAGACATTTTATAATATAGTAAAATATAAAAAAACAATTTTATTTAAAAATTAAAAATTATTTTAATCCACCACATTCATTCCCATTTTTACATTCACAAAATTTAATAGGATTAAATTCCTTATCTCTATATATTTCTTTTTTATTTTTAGATAAATCTATAACCATATAGTCATGTTTATTTTCTGTTTGTTGTCTTATCATTTTTTTAAATATTTTTTTATCATTAAGATAATTAAAATTCATCTCGTAAATTTCTAAATCTCTGTTATTGGGCTTAAATAAAACTATATTATTTGCTTGTGTAATCACTGTAGGAGAACACTGTATTATCCTTTGATTTAATATAATCGTGGATACTAGAAATTTTCGACCATTACAAAAAATACGGTCTAGGGCTGAATCATCTATATTTTTTTTTAATTTATTTGTAAATCCTAAATCATCCATAATTATTAAAGTATGTTCGGGTTTTTCCTTTTCTTCAATGGCATCATTATAATTTTCAGTTATTATATCATATAATTCATTTAAAATATCATTATCATAACTATTAAATATATTTTCTTCAGATATTTCTAAATATTTAATAATTTTATCTAATTTTTCATCTCCTTTACCATTTTTATAACTACCACTAAAAATATAGATATTTTCAGGTTTAAAATTATCTTTATATCCTTGTTCCTTTTCATTACACATTAACCAACCCAATAGACTTGATTTTCCAAGTCCACTAGCTCCAATCATAAGACTACGCATAGGTAAATTACAAAGATTTTTTTTAATAATACTATTAGAGTCATTTTTATCTTTCATAGGAAAAACTTTCATAATCATAATTTATATCGATAATTGATTAAAAAAAGATTTAT
>WLWH01001317.1_pt1 | contig 16771 bp, 19 predicted proteins | sample 6712741 | NCBI WGS metagenome assembly WLWH01 (sample SAMN12718694, study PRJNA515312) | sponge metagenome | isolation source: marine sponge | host: Mycale hentscheli | place: New Zealand: South Island, Marlborough, Capsize Point | collected 2003-05-01 | reverse complement strand
TAGTCATGATTCACCGGGCTGCCTTTGGGGCCCATGGTAAGACCCATGATGTCGAAGACCAGCTCAAGCTAGTGAAGATGCTCGAGGATCGTATCCTGAATATCTTCGTCGAGCGCTCTGAGGGTAAACTAACCCGCCAGAAGATCACACGTAACTGGGACCGCCGGGACTGGTGGATTACGGCCGATAAGGCCATCGAGTGTGGTCTCGTAGATGAGGTTCGAGGCGGAATGGTCTAGGGGTTGACTTTTTACTCGAAATATGATATTATAAGAACTGTTAGAAAGTTAATAACCAGTGACTCCCCATGGAGCTTAGTGATACCCAGATTGATCTCGTGACCGATGAGTCACGCTTCAAGGTGGCCTGCTGGGCCAGGCGAGTCGGAAAGACCTACGCCTGCCTAATAGAGATCCACATGAAGGCCGCCCATATGCAGGCCGGTGATCAAATGGCCATCCTCAGCCAGACCAACGATTCTGTGAGGAAGCTCTGGATCCCCATGTTTCGGAGCATCTTCCCCGACAGGGTCCATGAGATCTACCAACAGCCCGCCAGGATCATCCTCAAGAACGGAGTCGAGATCCACATAACCGGGGCTAACTCCAAGGAGTCTATCGATAACCTCCGAGGTCTCTCCCTGAGCCATGTTGTTATCGACGAGGCTGCCTTTATCCCCGAACTCGAGTATGGGGTCAACTCTGTTATCATGCCAGCCCTGGCGACCACCAAGGGCACACTGACGATGATCAGTTCTCCTAATGGAGACAACTCCTTCAAGACCTTCTATGACATGGGGCGCTCCAAGGAATTTCCTACCTGGAACTCCCACCATGCCGACTACACCAAGGCTTTCATCGATGTTGCCGAGGAAGTAGAACTAGCCCGTAAGACCGTAGATCCCATCACCTTCAAGAGTGAGTGGGAAGCCTCCTTCGAGGGATCCGGCCGGCAGGTCTACTACGCCTATGACAGGTCCCGGCATATCACCAGCGACCTGGCCGACTTCTCGGATGGCGAGAACGTTTGCATAGGAATCGACTTTAACATAGGCATCCAGGCCGCCGTGATCTTTGCCCGGCGGGCAGGACAAATACAGGTCCTCGATGAGATCCAGGGGTGCCTAAATACTTTTGACTTAACCGAGGAAATATCCGAGCGCTACGGGAGCCAGACGATCATCTGCTACCCCGACCCCGCAGGTAACCAAAGACGCACCTCGGCCGCCGCAGGCCAGACCGACATCTCCCTCCTAAGGGATGCCGGGTTCCAGGCCTACCACCATAAGTCTACTCGCTCGGTCAAGGATGGGGTTAACTCGGTAAACGCCCTCCTGGCCAACGACAACCTACTGATACACCCCCGCTGTGTAAGCACCCTCCATAGCCTCCAGAGGCTAGCCTGGAAGGAAGGGGCACTAACCACCCTCTACTCAAACCCGGACTACTCTCACTTCGCCGATGCGATCAGGTACCCACTAGAATACCTGCACCCGGTAGAGTCCCGTAAGGTAACCCGTTTAGACAAGGCACATGGTTTTTAAATATGCCCGTAAACACACCCGACCACCTACATCAAACCAATTCACCTAACTGGCTCCGCCTCCGCACCTGCTTCAATGGTGAGGATGCCGTCAAAGCACAGGGGCAGCGCTACCTACGCCCCTTCTACCCAGGGATGTCCCTAGAAGAGAACGACCGGTGGAAACACTTCCTCCAGGGGGCCGAGTTCGTCAACATCGTCAAGCGTGTCCATGCCGTGCTCTCGGGAGCACTCCTCAGGGCAGAGCCTACTATTTCTATCCCCGAGGACCTAGAGCCGTTTACCTACCAAGAGTTTGGTACGGCAAATACAGGTATTCATAGCCTCATCCAGGAAGCTATCTCCGAGGATATCCTGACCGGTCGCACAGGAGTCCTCGTCGAGGTGCCTGTCGAGGAAGGTGGGACACCATACCCTACCGTCTGGCGGGCCGAGAACATCCTGGCTGTTGCCGGCAGTGTTGTCTCTGGGGATCAGACCTACACCAATGTGAGACTCCGCAACCAGGTACGCCGCCCCCGGGCCGACGACCCATATCAAACCGAGCTAGTCGAGCAGGTCCTCGAGCTATCCCTAGACGAAGACGGCCAGTACATACAGCGCCTCTGGGAGGGCGAGGGTAAGGACTTCTCCTTGGTTAGGGAATCAATACCCAGGGACTTCTCGGGCAACCCACTTACACGTATCCCTTTCTGGATGATGAATGGTGATGCCGAACAGACATGGGCCCCTTTGTCGGATATCGCCATTAGCAATATCCACCTCTATAACAAGATGTCCTACCAGGCATGGGCCTACTACCAGCACAACACACCTACCTACATACTATCGGGTGTCTCCGAAGATGATGCCGAGTTGTACCTTGGTGGTGTATTCCGCTCGAGTAACCCCGAGGCCAGCCTAGAGGTCCTCTCGGGTGCCTCAGACGTCCTGAGGAGCTCCCAGACCATCATCGACCAGACACTCAACACTATCGCCTCCCAGGGGGCTAGTATGTTCTCCCAGAGGGGCGTACAGAGCCAGGTCGAGTCGGCCCGGGCCCTCCAGATCCGGAACACCCCTGACGACACCATCATAAGCGCCCTAGCCATGTCCTATAGTGCGACCCTGTCCGCTATCCTACGTTTTGCCGTAGAGTGGGCCACAGGGCGCCAGGAAGACACAATAGCCGTAGGCATCCACAACAGCATCGACCCCAACACCATCGATCCCCAGACACTCGTGGCTGTGATCACCGGTGTGGTTAACGGTGCCGTTCCTCCTGAGGCGATGTATGAGGCCCTCGAAAGAGCCGAGCTCCTGCCGGCAGACTTCAATCCGATTCAGGACCTGGATAGGCTTGAGAGTCAGGAACCGGCTGAAGAGAGCTAATCGTGGCTACTGCCAATGAGCAGATAAGGGACGCCTTGGTCCGCCATGCGATGTATGTCCAACGTTTCTATGGGGGACTCGCCAAGGACAGCCGAGATGAGCTTGACAAGCTACGCCGACGTACAATCCGGCTAACCAACGGGACCCAACCCCTGAGGACAAAACTCAGGACACTCCGGGCAGCCCTGGGTGAGTCATACGACCTAATTGAGAGAGAGACCGGCCTAGCCGTAAGGCGCCTTAACCTACTCGAGAAGAACTACCAGGCAAGGGCATTAAAGTCGGTACTTGGGGAAGACTACACACCCCGCCGGGGAAGCAGGATAAACATCCTCACCTCTAGCCTAATACCAAACCAGGCCTCGAGCACCATAAGTAGTTATCTTGCCGGGTCCCGCCAAAGACACCTCGCTGCCGCCAGAGCCTACATACGGTCTGGGGGACAGGGAATTACCGGGGCAACCCGGGCCGGCCGAGAGTTATCGGCCATACAGAGAACCATCTTCACCAACACCCAGAATGCAGCGGCCAATGCCATGTACCGGGCTAATGATGATGTACTAGACGGGTATCAATGGACCTCCACCCTAGACGGCCGCACGAGTGATATTTGCAAAGCACTTGATGGCCGGGTCTTCGAGACCGACGCTGGAAGGTACCCACCCGCCCACTTTAACTGCCGAAGCACCACGATACCCGTGGTTAAACGCTTCAGCAGGCTACCAGATTCAGTCAGAGAAGGCGCACCATTACCACGGGCTGCCTACGATGGCCAGATACCAGAGTCCTTAGATTATCCTCAATGGTTGGTTACACAGCCAGACCGGGTGAAGCTACAGGCCCTGGGTTCACAGAGAAGGGTTGACCTCTTTAATGAGGGACGCCTCAATCTGACGAGGTTCTCCGATCCCGGAGGACGTTATAACTGGCGAGACTTTGTTAACGACTCTCGTCGCCCTTAGCAGACCCAACTCACGGCTGCAAAACTGAAACCTACCCTTATGGAGGATACTATGAAAATCGAAGAAATTACTGAGATCCTATCGAAGAACCCTGAAATGCTCGAAGAGCTCTCCCAACATGAAGAGATCGGCGAGTTACTTACAGGGTACGCGTCCGAAGCTGTTAGCAAGCATAATGCCAAGCTCCGAAAGAGCAATGCTAACTGGGCAGCTACTGCGAAGGATTTAAAAGCCCAGATGGAATCACAATCACCTGTTGAAATGCCTGAAGTTGCAACCCCTGCTTCGAAGGCCCCGGCTCCTGTCGATGCTTCTAAGGATGCCCGGATCTCCGAGCTAGAAGGACAACTCCAGAATTTCATGAAGGAACAGCAAGTAAACAAGATCAACAACTCTGTAAACGACGCCCTTTCAGGGGTGAAGTTCAGGGAAGGTGGCTTGTCAATTGCCCGGCAGATTATCTCTCCCGATCAATTCGTTATTGCTGAAGACGGTGTGGTTCGTCACCAGGACTCAATGAAATCCGTTTCGGAATACGTCTCGGAAGACTGGTCCAAGGGTTCACAGGGTTCAGTACTCCTCGAGACTTCTCAGGCATCAGGAGGAGGCATTCATGCATCCCAGGGTGCCGGTACTGCATCTACTTCTAAGAAGTTCAGCGACATGACTGCCACAGAAAAAGGCCTGTATGCCAAAGAACATGGAATAGACGCATACAATCAGCTTGCAGCCAAGGGCTAAAAGCTTAATCCCTTTAACCAGACTATAGGATAATACAACTATGACCACTCGTATTGCAGGGGTTTTCGTCCCCCAAGTCCTATCTGCACAAATTGCTGCAGAAATGGACACCCGCTCAAGCAACCTCATCCGCTCGGGTGCTGTTGTGAATGATCCCCTTATGGCGTCTATTGCGTCAGAGAACAAGGGTTCCAAAATCACCATGCCTCAGTATGCTTCTTTCACAGCCGCTGACGAAGTGGGTACTGATGATGTTTCTGACACCCTGACGACTCGTGCCCGTACTGCTTTCGAAGTCGATGTTCCAATGCTCCGTCGTGTTATCAACTTCAGTGCAATGGACCTGGCACGTGCCGAAGCCAACGCCGACCCTCTGGGTGACGTTGCTATCCAGGCAGCCGAGCAGATCATCGCCAACCAAGACTTCATTATCATCAATGCTCTTGAAGGTGTTCTCGCCGACAACGACGCGCAAACGGGCGCAACCGCAGACGACATGATCACTGACATCACCAGTGCTACTAACACCGTAGGGGCTGGCAACAGATTCCAACGCAAAACTCTTATTGATGCCGTGGCCCAGTGGGGCGATTACGGTAACCAAGCTTCGGTTATTGTTATGAACTCTGCAGTTTACTACCAGCTGCTGAAGGACGACACCACGGCCACCACTCGTGCTGGCGAACAAGGTTTCGTTGGTACGTACATGGGTGTTCCCATTGTTCTGGAAGACCGTTCAACGGTTGTTCCTGCTGTCACCTCAGGTAGTGCTGTGGCTGCTAAGTATGTTTCATACGTTATGGGTGCAGGAGCTATCGGTTTTGCTTCTCTCCAGGGCTCTCCGGTCCTCGACCGCAATGAGCGTGTTGGTAGAGGCTGGGGTCAAGAAACCCTGATCGTTCGCCGAACAGATCTGGTTAACCCACGTGGAATTAGCTTCACAACAGCAAGCTCTGGTACGTCCCGCAATAACGCCTCGGACGCCACGTTGAAAACTGCGGCTTCCTGGTCTCGTGCGTGGAAACGTAAGAACGTTCAAATTGCGTTCATCCGTTCTAACGTAGCTTAAGTCTAAGGAAATATAACCATGAGTCTTGTAAAAGGTACCAACAGTTACGTCACCTCCGAGGAAGCAGATTCCTACATGGAGTACCGTTCTGATGAGACTGCCTGGGAAACCGCCTCGTCGGTCGACCAGGACAAGGCTCTGGTTACGGCTTTTCACTACCTTGATAAGCTCCCCTGGAAGGGATGTGTAGCTAATGCTAACCAGGTTCAGGCCTGGCCTAGAGTAGCTAGAATCTTCGTCCCCTCCCGGGGGAGATCTTATTTCTATAATGGTAACGAAACAGAGGCTCCACGTCAGGTCAAACAGGCCCAGTACGAGATGGCCCTACACATAATCTCCAACCCGGGGATTACAGGTAGTTCCTCTGATGTGTCTTCTGTTACGGTAGGCCCCCTGTCGGTTGATTTCAGCTCACAGGTGTCTAGTGTACCTCGTCGTGTATTTAACTGTGTCGAGGCATTCCTAACCCATGTGCCGGGAAGCAGCAATGCCCCCCGGAGGATCAACTAGTGGCCCTGCGCAACCAACTACGGGATCTCGCCGATGACGTCATCAACAATGTCATTGGGGACCTCGCCGAGGACATAACCGTTAACCGCACCGAGAAGGGTGTTTATGACCCATCTATAGGCGGGTACGGGACAGACACTGTCGTTACGACCCAGACAAAAGGAGCCCGGTTTACACTGGACTCTGGCCCCCTGGGTGAATCCGGTGGGATAAACGCCCGACTAATAGTCTCGGCCAAGTCCATCTCCTCTATTGACATTAACGACACCATCACGATCGGTAGCCAGGAATGGCAGATCGTGTCTCTGTCTGAAGACCCATACATATACGACATGACGATTAGAAGATAAATAATGTCTAAAAGCTTAATACCCTTAGACAGACTATAGGGCGACCTAAGAAGTGACCACTCGAATTGCAAAAGTTTTTGTACCTGAGGTCCTCGCAGGGCAAATTGCTGCAGAGATGGATACGCGCACTAGTGCACTTATCCGCTCTGGGGCCGTTGTCTACGATCCCGTAATAGAGTCTATTGCAGCACAGAGCAGGGGTTCCAAGATCACCATCCCACAGTATGCTTCCTACCTGGCAGCAGACCAGGTGGGCTCTGACGATGTTTCGAATATCATCACCACGACGTCTCGTGACAGCTTTCAAATTGACGTTCCTCTTCTTCGCCGTGTCATCAGCTTCAGCACAATGGAACTAGCCCGGGCCGAGGCTAACGCCGACCCCTTGGGTGACGTTGCTGTCCAGGCTGCTGAACAGATCATCGCCAACCAAAATACGGTCATCATCTGTGCTCTTGAGGGCGTTCGGGCTGACAATGCCTCCTTCGACAATGGCGACATGATTATAGACCTCGTTGGTACGACCACTGCTGTTGCCTCCAATGGTTCTAACCAGATCCATCGAGGCGCTATCCTCAGTGCTGTTGCTCAATGGGGTGACTTTGGTAACCAGGCTGCCGCCCTGGTTATGCACTCTGCCGTTTATTATGGTATCCTAAAACGTGACAAGACGGCCTTCCTTCAGGAAGGCGAGCAGGGCTTCGTCAATACCTACATGGATATTCCCATCGTGCTCGACGACGAACTGACTACTGTTGAGGTTGGTACCTCACCGAACCAAACAACTGCCTACCATACGTTCGTACTGGCTCCTGGTGCAGTTGGTTTTGCTTCTCTCCCGAGACCACCGGTTCTGGACAGAGAAGAGCGTGTCGGTAAGGGCTGGGGTAAAGCAACCCTGATCGTTCGAAGAACCGACATGGTTAACCCAAAGGGCATCGACCACGCAGCATACGAGATCAATACTAACGAGAAGCTGTGCACACGTGGTTCTTGGAATCGAAAATGGCAGCGTAAGAACGTTGGCATTGCCTACATCAAGTCCTTCGCTTAGTTCGGAGATAACCAATGGCATTCACCAATGTCCTAAGAGATATCGCCTCTACACTAGGGACCTCCGTTGGGGGTGCCCGTGTCTACCCTGCCAACCATGCAGAGAGCACCCTCGGGGATGAGTTCATCATCTTCCAGGTATTCCCTGATGCCAGCCGGGACGAAATGTATGTAGACCCCATCTACCGGGGTTTTGTAGAGGTTAGCGTATATACCCCGGCCGGGGGTGGTGCCGTAAGGGCCGCCCAACTATGTGATCTACTCGAGGGCTTGCTCTCTCGAAAGCTCATAGGCCGGACCCAAACATCACAGAGCCGCGTACAAGTGGCCGGTATTGATACAGCCGACTCCAATCTTTATAGAGTAAATTTCCTTTTTGACTATCTTTCCACGTAACATATTTAGAGGTTTAACATGCCACATATTTCAAACATCAGTGCAGCGATCTTCTCGGATCTTCGGTACGTAAAGGCGGCTCTCGCCGCTGGTACAGCACCTACTTACACCAACCTTGAGGCGCTTCGAGGCCCCTCCAGTGCAACGCCGGTGTCTATCCCTAACATTCGGGATTTCCCTGCCTTCGGTACTCCGGCTAATGTCGTCAACGTTCCTGTTTATGGTCAGTCCGTCTCCCAGCAGATTCAAGGTCAAGCCGACCCATCTGACCTGACGTTCACCCTAAACTACGTTCCCTCTGTACATGAGACCCTCCACGACTTGGTCAAGAATGACAGTGACGCATACACGTTCCTCCTTAGACTTGCCCCGAAAGCACTTCCTGCAACCCCTGACGGCGACGATGTTCTGTCGATGTTCAGCTTCCAGGCTTCCTTTGCTTCCTTCGAGGTAACTCCTTCTTTGTCAGACAGTACTCAAGCATCCCTGACCCTGACCCTTTCGTCAGACTTCAGTGGACCGTTTACTACGTCTTAACTAATGTACCAGGGAGGGGGAATGACTCCCTCCCAAACATTCAAGAAGAGAGGTGGTTTCATGGAATTCGGAAACAAGCCTTTTGATAAGCAGTTCGTAGCCAATATCACCTATGAAAACATCATCAAGGCTTTTGACCGGTCTATCACAATAACGGCAAGCCGTTTGGCGGACCGACCGGACGCGGGGGAAGAAATTCTCCAGACACTAGACATACTAAACCGTTGGAAGAAGATAAACGAAGATTTCAGACTACATAACCCAGAATTATTTGGAGACTAATTATGAAGCACCTACTTAAAGAAGGCCAGTTGAAGAGAGAAGTTCCTTTCATGGGGGGCGTTATAGACGTCCGTAAGACCACCGTGAGGGACCTCAGGGATGTTCAGGAACTAGCAAAGACCATCGACTTCACCAAGGACACCGAAGAAACTATGCAGTTTGTCTACAACACACTTCGTCGTTTCGTAGATGGTGCCAGTGATATGACCGATGAGGAATTCGAAGAGTTCCCGGTCGAGGATTTAAGTGGGCTAATTCAGACGATACTAGGGAGTGGCTCGGGAAACGAATAAGCGACGAGGATATGTTCATACTGGAGATAGCCGAACGTTGGGGCTATAAACCAGCAGAGATAATGGAGATGGACTCCAAGGAGTTCTTGCTCCTCGTCGAGTACCAGACAAGAAGACCACAAGGGATGTATGACGATATTCGAGCCTATCGTCAGATCCAACTAACAAGCATGAGCGATAAGCTCCCTGAGATGCAGGAGCTGTTCCCCAGTGTAGCCATACTTCTCAAGGAGCTAAGGACCTCCGAGAAGGTTCGTGTACAACAAATTGATAAGGACCCCTTCATTGCTTTCCTCCGTAAAAAGGGGCAAGAGTCAGGGGAAAATATCCTAGTCCTGGAAGATAAATGACAGTAAGAGTATCCGGTGTAAGAGCTACCATAGAGCAGAACGAAGATGACCTGGAGCAGGAAGTAGCCAGGCACCACCGGGCCTCTGCCCTTTCGGCCTATGGGAACCTCGTCAGGACCACACCTGTTGATACAGGTAGGGCCCGGAATAGCTGGACAGTGTCCTGGGACTTCCCGAACGTAGTCGATTCACAATCGAGTACAGTTGTGCAACAAACACTAACCCCACGTTCTCGTCCCGGGGTTATATGGTTCGCTAATGGCGTAGACTACATCCGAGCATTAAACGAGGGCCACTCAAGACAGGCCCCCACCAGATTCATAGAGCAAGCAATCAGACGGGGTATCCCCGAGGCAGACTTGTCCTCCATAGATTAAGGACGACACGTGGCAATTACTATTAGATATGATGCCAATACTCGTGGGGCAGAACGTAGTGTTCGTAACCTTAACCGAGAAGTTGGCAGGACAACCAGGGCCGCCAGGGATGCCGGGACAGCCTTTAGCAGGCTAGGGCCTCTTATCGCAGCTGCCTTCTCTTTTATGGCGGCATCCAGTTTCGCCCGCTCTGTGACCCGAGCTACCGACGCGGTCACAAACGTGACCAACCAGCTAAGGGCCGCCGGGGTGGTTACTGCCCAACTCCCAAATAACCTTCGTGCGGTTGCCGACCTGGCCGAGCAGACCCGTACGAGTGTCGAGGCCACTGGTGGTCTCTATGCCCGTATCCTCAGGTCAACCCGTGAATTGGGGCTGTCCCAGGTCGAGGCCCTCCGTGTAACACGGGTCTTCCAGGAGTCCCTGGCCCTCTCGGGTGCCAGTACCCAGGAAGCCGCTGCGGCCTCCCTCCAGTTCGGACAGGCCCTTGCCTCAGGAAGACTAGCCGGTGACGAGCTCCGGTCTATCCTCGAGAACAACAGCTTCTTCGCCCAGAGACTTGCTCAAAACCTCGGTGTTGGTGTAGGGGCACTACGTGAGATGGGGGCCGCTGGTACTTTAACCTCGGATACCCTCGCCCGAGTAGCCCTAGAGATCGCCCCCGAGATCAACCGAGAGTTCGCCCGGCTAAACCCCACCTTTGGGCAGCTGGCCACACTCATCCAGAACGAGGTCCTCGAGGCACTTGATCAAGTAGGTAACTCCATCCTTTCGGCAACCGACGACGCCGTAGGCCTCGCCACAGCAATCGGGGAGAACCTAGCTAATGCAATTACTACTGCAGCCAGGGGTGTAAGGATACTCATCACTGCCTTGAGCCAGGGTTTCCAGATAAGCCTGGCCCATGTTAATGCACTCTGGACGGCAGTAAGCACCGGAGCCGTGTCGGCATTCCTACTAGCCCAGAATGCAGGGGCCCTGTTCGTCTCGGGCTTTATCAATCTTATCAACATAGCCATAGACTTTCTCGTCAACAGGCTTAATAATATAATCGACCTGATCAACACTGCCGCTCGGGGGCTCAACCAGCTCCCTGGAGTGGATATCACACAGTTAGACCAGGTTGCAGCCACCACCATAGCCATCGACTTTCAGAACGGACTTCGGCAAGTCCTCGAAGAAAATGCCGCAGATCTTGAAAAACTCCGTGAAGAGAGAAGCGATGCCTTCGGTAACCTAGCCGACGCCTGGTCCATGGGTATTGATCGAATTGTAGATGCTGTTAACGATACTACTGTAGTCACTACCTTTGGCGACGATGGCGAGGTGTCCTCTGAAGCACCACCCACAGACACCAACCGAATAGGTAACATATTCACAAGGGTCCTATCGGATACACTGGCTAATGCCATATTGACCGGGGACTTCTCGAACATAGGTAATGCTCTCCTAGCCAGCCTACTCAAGGCCTTTGGTGCCGACAGCTTCCTTCGCAAGACTCTCGATAGACTCTTTGAATCCCTCGCAGAGTTTCTTTCCGGCTTACTAAGTAAACTCTTTAGTGGAGGAAGCGGCGGCGGTTTATTTAGTGCCCTGGGGGGCCTCTTAGGCTTCGCCACAGGGGGTATTGTCCCTGGCCCTATAGGAGCACCCCAACTGGCATTAGTACATGGTGGTGAGCGCATAGCTACCCCCGAGCAACAGCGTTTAAACCGGCCTGAGTCAGGAACCGGGTCTGTCAACCTTAACCTGACCTTTAACACTACAGGCAACGTCGATGAGGCCACCCAGAGGGCCCTCCGCTCTAGCTCAGTAGAGATTAGTCGGTCTGTCGAATCCTATCTCATAGAACGAGGGGTTATTACGATATGACCACATTTGCCAATACAGGTCTTCGATATACGACCCCTTTGTCCATAGAGAGCCAGGAGAGGGTATTCCGGGCAGACTCCCTTAGCCTTAAAGTACAGGCAGTCACCAATGGATCCCAGAGATGGGCCATGGAGTTTGGTCTCGAGACCACTTCAATGGGTGGGGCTACCAATCAGAACGGCCTCCTGTCGGTCCACAGGTCTAAGTATGGCCAGCACACTTCCTTCAAGACCCCTATGCCACAGCACCTAGGGACAGCACCACCGACCGCAAACGCAACTATTGCAGTCCGCCCAACACCGGCAGCCGCCGCCTATAGCGGTACTACCTCGTATGCTGTAGGAGACACGGTTATCCAGAGCGGCCAGCGCTATCGTGCTATTCAGCCTGCCAGGGGTATTCCTCTAACAAACACGGCGTACTGGACCCCGTTCTCAATACCTACGAGAACGGCCGGCACAAACTCACTTTATGTCGGGTCGTCGGTAACCTCTACGCTTAGTGTCGGCCGATTCTTCACCTTCGCCGGACTCAGTAAGGTATTCCAGCTTTTGGAGGTTATCCCAACCAGAAACTCAGGTAGTGCTCGACAGTCATACATAGAGTTCTTCCCGTCACTCCCGGCAGACCTTGCAGTCAGTGCCGTAGCCTTGGACTTCAGCCCAGATGTAACTACCTACTACGCACAAGACGGTAGGTTTGGTCTAGAGTACACCCGAGGAATCCTCCAGGCGGCCACGATATCCCTCGTAGAGGCCACCTAGGGCCATGCGTGGCATAGTGATCTACCGGGAGCCAGAATTCGTATTCTCCCAGGAGAGCAGCCGAGGTCACTCCCTATACCACTGTGAGGTTTTTAAGGCTACCCCATCGGTCCTAAAGAGATGCCGTCAGGCGGTGTCCCTCTTAGTGGCCGAGAAGAAAGAGACCAGCTACGCCCTTTGTGAGAAAGACAATGACAAGCTCAAGAAGTTTCTTAGGTTTGTTGGTTTTAAGTACGAACGGAATACCTGGGACATAGATGCCCAGGGAAGAGACCGTATACTAGAATTATGGAAAGTGGACTACAATGATTAACGTGGGATCTTCTATTAAGGGACAGCTAAGTTCATACAGCTTAACGGCCATAACCTGCCTCGAGATAAACTTCTCCTCCTCGGATGTCATGTTATTGACAGACGCCCCAAGGGACATAACTATCGGTGCCAAGACCTATGAGAGCTCTGACTCAATAAGGGCCCTCTCTGCTCCCCAAGCCCACACAGACTTCGACCGGGACAACTATACCGTATCCTTCATAGATGGAAACCATGCCATAAGGGACAAGTTTGCCGGAAAGACCGGCATCCCCCTCCAAGTAGGTGTCACGTTCCTTACAGATGATGGACAACTCACAGAACTTATCCAGGGTTATCGAGGCTTTAGTAGTGCTATTCAATCCGGGGAAGAAGAGGGAACCCTAGTCACTACCGTGGCCTTTACAGGACAACTCTCACAACTGGATTCCAATAGCCCCAGGGTGACCACCGAAAGAAGCCAAGAGCCCTTTAACGCTGCTGACACTGCCTTCAAGTACGTCCATGACGCTGCTAACCAGGCCAGTATCAAATGGGGTAAGAAGTAATGGGTCTCATAGCAGCCATTATAACAGTCGTAACCTCGATCTCTTCAGCCAAGAAGAGGAAGAAGGCTAAGCAGGAGGCGGCCCGCCGAAGGGACGAAGCCCTAGGCCTCGAGATTAGATCTACTAATTCAGCCCAGGATATTCCTGTCCTCTATGGTTACACAGCCACGAGTGGCATCCCTGTTTGGGCAGGTACATCGAACACATTCCCGGTTAGTGGGGGAACTCTCCCCAGGACCGGGAAACTACCACGTGGTAACTCGGGTTCACGTAATGAGTATTTGGCCCAACAACACGTCATCTCCCTGGGTCAAGGCCTAAGTGTCTTGGACATGTGGACAGACGGCCAGAGGCCCGACGCCCCCTACATTACAAGGACCAGCTGGGGTGAGGTCAGGGACGACAATACTGCCTCTTCAGCCGCAGCCCACTTCCTGGCCGATCGCTCTACGGCCACCTTCGATGGTATGACCTATGCAACCACGGTACACAAACTAAACAGGGAGGAGCCCCAGTACTCCGGGCCCCCGACCCCCCTCTTCTTTTGTAAAGGTAGAACAGTACGCCCTATAAACCGGGCGGGATCTGTCGGGAACTACGTCTACACTCTTGGGCCTGCCACGTTCTCTAGCAACGCCATCCTGATCCTCCTGGACTACATGCTGAGTGACTTTGGACCCAATTGGCTTTGGGCCCAGGACATTGACCAGGAGTCCTTCTACAATGCTTCCGTAATAGCCGGCCAGGTCGTACAGAGTAGCACCGGCCTGACTGGGACGGTGTTTGGCGCTCAAGACCCTTACCCATACCAGTTCACAAACCCAGGCGGGACTCTTATCCCAGAGGGTTTAGGTACATACGCCGATGCGTATTTAGCCCTAGGCATCGACGCCAGGAACGGCTATCAGGACAATAAGAAGAAGTACCCTACGGCCGATCTTACCCGTAACGTTATGCGTTATGAGTTCAATGGTCACATCAGCACAGGGTCCGATTGGCAGGATAATCTCACAAAGATCCTCGATGTGGTACCCGGGGGAGAGATCTTCCGTACAGTCGAGGGTAAGTGGAAGGTCGTAGTACCCGACAGCATGACTGCGAACTCCACCCAGGTGGTTGGTACTGTCAGTGAAGACGATCTCCTTAGTTCGGTCGAGGTTTCATATCCCGACACTACCGAGCGTCTCAATCAAATGGACCTTGAATTTTCTAATATCAACAAGGACTTTAGTCAGGATACAGTTAACTTCCCGGCGTTCAGTAACGAAACCACAAGCCTTTATCAGGCCCTTCGGTCCCGGGACCAGAACAGAAGGCTAGGACGCAAGGTTAGGGTCCCAGGGATTGCCGACGAGTACCATGCCAACAGCTGGGCCTCTAACACAATACGGATCAGCCGCAGGACTTTCTACACCTTCACGACACGGCCCTCGGGCTTCCTATATGAGCCAGGTGACGTAATAAGGCTCGTAGATACCCTAGCAGGTGTAGACAAAAACGTGCGTGTCTCTGAGACTCAGGTCCGGGGAGACCTAAGCGTAACCATCACGGCTGTTGAGTTTAACAAGGACGATTACGGCTGGGACCCACTTAAGTACGGTACAGTCACTGACCAGGCCGTATTGGCAACAAACATCGCGGCCCCTGTGGCAGTAGCGGCAACATTCAACGCCTCAGACCACTCTGTAACAGTAAGCTGGACCCCCAGCACGAGTGAAGACATAACAGTCGACTCCTATGTTGTAGAGAGACGGATCGGAGCCTCTGGCCCCTGGTTAGCTGTCGCAGAAGTAATCCGGGATACAAACCAAGTATCCCTCTACCCAGGCCTTAGTTCCACCACACTTACTTATAGGGTACGGTCTAAAACCTCCCAGAACGCCCTCTCGTCACCATCCACCAGTACGGCCGTCGTCAGGGTGTCGGAGTACACGCCTCCGTCGTCTGACGTAGCAGAAACCGCCGGCCTAAAGGTTATTTACCGAACGGGGAATCTACCTTCCAGTGTACCCACCCCTACTCGTGGCGAACTGGGACGTGCTCCATTAGAAGGTGACACCGCTGTAGTCAGGTACAGCAACGGCAGTACGGCCTTTCGGTACTCAGGTGGAAGATGGTCAGTCGTTACAGACCTTTTCTCGGCAGACACTATTATAGCAGATAACCTGTCGTCCATCTCTGCTGACTTAGGAACAGTTACAGCAGGCTCTATCGATGCCACCAACGTGACTGTTCAAAACCTGACAGTGGCTAACGTTGCAGGGGGCTTCACCACACTCAGCGCACGCGCCGAGGCCAGTGACCTGGGATACAGCCAGAGACCTAACGCTACACCGGGTGTGCAGACCCTGCCTACTATAGCAGCAGACACCACACCATATGCACCCCTCATAACCGTAACAACTACAGTAAGCCTGGCGGCACTATCAAGTGGGGAAGGTTTACATATAGCACTCCAGACGAACACGGGAATGGTACAGAGTGGAGTCAACCTAGGGGCGTCGCGAACCAGAGTTGCTGCCATGCAGGCCAGCTCTCAACACCCATTCGCGACCCCGGCGCAACTAGGTTTACCGAGCAATACTCGGGCCCAGGTCGGGGATCTGATAGGGATAAGCTCGGCCATCTATAGAGTAGCAAACAGAAGAAGCCTCCCGGGTCAGGTAGTCCTAGACGTTGTTAACCTAAACGGAACCCCTGTGTTTTCAATACCTCCTGCAGGGACTTACCGAACCTTTGGTGGGGGCTCAAGCGCCTGGCAAACCCTTGGAGAGTCTAATATCTCCTATAGGTCCCCAGTAGCTGGCAGCACCAGAACCATCCGGCATTCGTCGGTGACACTGACAGGGAGCACCCCAAGCAGGCAAACAAGGGCACTCCAGCTAAGATTATTGTTCACTGCTGTCGGCGCAGCTGGTGCCCAGCCCGGGTCGACCACCCCCAATGCAATACGGAACCTGACCACAGGTTACGGTTCATATAATACATCATACACACTAGTTAAAGCTAGATAACAAAGTAATACCACCAATTCCATCCAAGTTAATACGCTAAGGTCCCCACCCAGGGGATTAACATCCTAGAGAATTAATAGATATACCAGAACCGCCCGTATCAGGGCAGACTATTCTTGTAAATCACAACCTGCCACAGCAGGTGAACACTCCTCTAGGAGACTCAAATGCGTATTTCCGGAATCGAACGGTTCATCGGCGGTGCCGACAATGTAGTTGCTTTGGAAATCCTCCAAGGCGAGCAGCGTCTGCTCCAAGGAACCCTAAGGGACAGCCAAGGTGCTGCCCTAAACATCACTGGCTTCACCCTCGAGGCCATGACTGAATTCTACCGTGCTACTGTGAGCACATCCCGTCGCTCAACGATGGTGTCCTCCCTGGACCTATTCGAGACGGGCGACCCTGGCTATGATGCCGGGTCCCGTGGC
>WLWH01001316.1_pt1 | contig 16775 bp, 13 predicted proteins | sample 6712741 | NCBI WGS metagenome assembly WLWH01 (sample SAMN12718694, study PRJNA515312) | sponge metagenome | isolation source: marine sponge | host: Mycale hentscheli | place: New Zealand: South Island, Marlborough, Capsize Point | collected 2003-05-01 | reverse complement strand
CTTGGTAAGGAGAAAATATGGCGAAAAAAGGTTTATATCATAATATAAATAAACGCAAGAAAGCTGGTACAAGTAGGTCAAAAAAGAACTCTACAATCAGTCCTAAAGCGTATGCAAATATGAAAGCTGGATTTCCTAAAAAGAAAAAGAAATGAAATGTTCTGCACCTGATTGTAGTAAAAAATTAAAAAACAGAAATCAAAAATACTGTAGTAACTCTTGTAAACAAAAAGCTGCATACATAAGAAAGAAAAAAGAACCTGTCGTTGAACAGGTAGGTGTAACTATTCGTGGTGTACATTATGAAAAATTTGTTTTGGAATATGCTGCTGATATAGAGAACAAAAAGATAACTCACGCTAAAGTAGCAGAACTTCTAGATATAAATAAATCTACTGTTACCAGAATGTTTAATGCGTACAAAGAAGATAAGCAAATTGTTAAAGCACAAGAAAACTGGGTGACACCACAAGAGGCAACAAAATCACTACAAGATTTTAAAGAGTTTAGAGATAGATACTTTAAAACAGAAACAGGTGACCCATACGAAACTGCTGACTTTCACGAGAAATGGATAAACTCTATTATCAAAGCTATTGATGAAGGTGGGGAACAAATGATACTTAGCCCACCACGACACGGAAAGACTGACTTACTAACACACTTTGCTGTATGGCAGATATGTAAAAACCCTAACATCAGAATTATGTGGGTAGGTGGTAATGAGGACATAGCTAAGAACGCTGTAGGTTCTGTACTTGACCAACTAGAAAACAATGAACAACTTATAGAAGAGATATGTGGACCTGGTAATAAATTCCAACCGAAGAACAGAAGTGGTAAGTCCTGGAGCTCTGGACAGTTTACTGTAGGTACGAGAACAGTTACTGGTATTAAGAGTCCAACTATGGTATCTGTAGGTAAAGGTGGTAAGATTTTATCTCGTGACTGTGACTTAATTATTGCAGATGACATTGAGGACCACGGAACCACAATACAACCAAGTGCTAGAGAGCAGACTAGGCAATGGTGGACTACAACATTATCTTCCAGGAAAGAGGAACATACTGCTGTAGTTGTTATTGGCTCTAGACAACATCCTGAAGATTTATATAACTTTCTTTTAGAAAACCCAGAGATGACCACAATCGTAGAAGAGGCACATAGTACAGAATGTATATTGCCAGAAAATGATGTGGAGGAACATATTGATTGTATGTTATGGAAAACTAAACGAACTTACAAATGGTTACGCTCCAGAAAAACAGCAGCTGAAACAACAGGTGGTAAAGCTATCTTTGAGATGGTGTATCTTAACAAAGCATTTGTTGATGGTATAACAATGTTTAACTCTGAAGATATAGATAACTGTAGAGATATAAATAGACACATAGGTCACATACCAGCAGGTACACATTTGATAGCAGGACTTGACCCAGCTTCTACAGGATTTCAGGCTTGTGTATTGTGGGCTGCTGATACAGAAACAGGTAAGTTATACCTAGTAGATATAGAAAACGAAGAAGGTGGAGGCATCATACAAGCTAGAGAATCTATTAAGAAGTGGTATGAAAAATATAATTGTGCTCACTGGGTTATAGAAGAAAACGGATTTCAAAAAGCAATACGACAAGATGAAAAGATTAAAGACCTGTGTGCAAGGTTTGGTATCTATACCGAAGGACATCAGACCCAGAGAAATAAATTTGACCCAATATTTGGTGTAGGCTCAATGGCACAGTTGTTTAAAGAAGGCTTGATTAATTTGCCTTATGGTGATGCGAATAGTGAAGTTAAGAGTAATATATATCGTAGACAACTAATTTATTTTTCTTCAGCTGCTAATAAAGCTAAAGGTAATAAAAGTTACAAATCAGATGTTGTAATGGCATCTTGGTTTCCTTTAAAAGTTATTAGAAGGTTAGGCAAAGAACGCTTGGCTGAGGTAGGATTAGATTATGAACCTAGTTTTGGAGAATGGAATATAAGCGATATGAATGAGAGTCCTTGGTAATGACACCTGAAGAGATACAATTTGCTATAACTAATTTACATTTTGATAACCAAAGTGCATACTCCACTCGTGGTCGTATTCGTGCAATTATGAATGGTGGACCTGATGGTATTCAAGCTTTACTAGGTGACCAACTAAAAGGATTTCAAGACTGGCAAGTACCTGTACCAAACCTTATGATGTCAGGACTAGAGCATTTGTCACAAAAGATTGGTCGTATTCCTAACTTAAAAGTAGATGTACCTAATGGTAAAGATTCTGATAGAGCAAGAATGAAAGCTGAAAAGATTAGCAGAATTGTTAATGCCTATGATGATGTACAGAAATTAGAATTACAAATGCCACAAGTAGGTAGATGGCTACCTGGCTATGGTTTTGCTGTATGGGTTATTAGAGAAAGAAAAGATGCTAATGGTGTACCTTATCCTATAGCTGAACTGCGTGACCCTTACAATTGTTTTCCAGGTTACTTTGGTGCAGACCAACAACCTAAAGATATGGCTATTGTTAGGAGAGTTCCTAAAGAAGCACTAGCCAGAACATATCCTAAGTATGCAGAACAAATAATGAAAAAAGAAGCCTATAACACAGATTTCTTAGGTGTAGGTAGTGCGTATGCTTCTGCTTATACTGACCAGTACAATGGCTCTTGGGCTAACAGTAATGGTGATGGCGACTTAATTGCAGAGTATTACAATCTAGAAGGAACTTATATTTTTCATATGACCTCTGCAACTATTCTTGACTTCATACCAAACCCACTTGATAGTGGACCTGCATTTGTGATTGCTAAGAAATTTAGCTTTGACAGAATGCAAGGACAGTATGACCAAATCATAGGACTTATGGCTTCTATGGCAAAGATTAATGTGATGTCAATAATAGCTATGGAAGATGCAGTCTTTACAGAAACTAACATATCGGGAGAAATAGAATCAGGACAATATCGTAAAGGTAGATTTGCTGTTAACTATTTAGCTCCAGGTACACAAGTAAGTAAACCTGCTTCTAATGTTCCTTATCAAATTTTCCAACAGATAGATAGAATAGAACGACAACTTCGTGTTGGTGGTTCTTATCCTGCTACTGATGATTCACAGTCACCACTTAGTTTTGCTACTGGTAGAGGACTAGAAGAGTTAGGTGCATCTATGTCACTTATGATTAGAGAATACCATACAGTTATGGCTGACTCTATAGAAATGATTGATGCTAAAAGATTAGAGTGGGATAAAAAAATGTATGGTGGTAAGACTAAAGCATTGTCTGGGTATATGGAAAATACTTTTTACTCAGAAAATTATGACCCAGATAAAGATATTAGTTCTTTTCAAACACGAAGAGTATATGGAGCTATGGCTGGTTATGATGAACCACAGAAGATAGTTACAGGATTACAACTGCTTAACGCAGGTATTATTGATAGTCAAACTTTACAAGAAAATTTAGATGGTTTAGACAACATAGTTAGAGTTAATGAAAGAATTACTAAAGAGAAAGCAGACAAAGTTTTATTTGAAACACTGTTAGCACAAGCCCAACAGGGTGACCCTAAAGCTACTATGACAGTAGTTCAAATAAGAAAGAATCCTTCTGATATGCAAAATATATTAGATAAATTCTTTACTGCAGAGGAACCAGAAATTCCTGAAGCAGAACAAAGTTTAATTCAAGGATTACCAGAAGGAGCTGCCTTGCCACCACAAGGTGCTCCACCTGGTATAGGACAACTCTTACAAGGATTAGGGCAATGAAAGATATAAATAATACATTTGCAGAGATAGTAAATTTTTGTTTAGATGATGTAGATGAAATTGGCAATGATATATTATTAGAAGAGAAATTATCTGAACCTACAATCTATACAGACCAAATGCCACCAATGGTGTTTCCATTTGGATATATGATTATAAGTTCAACATTTGCTTTTTTTGAAGAGGAAGAGGAAGAATGAGTAGAGCACCTAAAGTTACAAAGACACAATTAAATGTACCTCCTGCAGGTAGAAACTTTGTAGACAATAGCAAGATGGGTTATGGAGAAAAAGTAGAAATGCAGAGATTTTTAGATGAATCACCTACAGTTAAGAATGAAATTGTTACAGATACTGTAGCTCCACAACAAATACCACTTGACCCTGCTTTACAAAAACAATTAGATTTAGATGTGTTTGCTGGTACTAATAGAAAAAATGAAGATGTACGAACAGGATTGGGTGTACCCAGCAATATGAGAAGTACAAGAGAATTAGTACAAGAAATGTATGACTTAACAGGTGACCCAGACTTAGCCAGATTATTGAGTTAATATGTCATTTTCAATATTTGATGGCGATATTGCAGATGATGATATAGCAAGAAAAGAACAAGATAAAAGAAATACACCTTCTACTGTAAATAAAGAGATGGCTCAACAAGCTGCTTCTATAGCTAACAAATACCCAACACTTCCTGCAGGTGCAGTTGTAGGTGCTGCTCGTTTAAACATATCACCTGAGGACCCAAGACTACAACAGATTGTTATACAAGATTCAATTCTTAAAGAAGAAGAAGGATTCGGTGCTGTTAAAACTGCTGGTAAATTTGCTAAAGAAAAAGGTAAAGCAGGTTTAAGAGGACTGTTTCTTGGTTTTCAATCAGCTTGGGAAGAAGGGCTACCAGAGAAAGTAAGGTACTTAGAAGCTAGACAACAAGGTATGACACCAGAAGAAGCAAAAGCAGCTTCTGAAACAGAGTTATTTAAAGCAGGTATTACAGGTAAAGGTGACTTAGGAGATGGATTATTCTTAGGAAGCACTGACCCAACAACAACTGATGAGTATAAAAACTTAGTTGAATCAGGTGTTAGTCCTACAGATGCAAGACAGTTTGTGTTAGATAATGTTTTAGCTCCACAGATATACGAAGAGCAAAGACTTAAAGCTGAAACAGGAGTTCAGTTCCAAGGTGAACGAAGAGCCAAGTTTGAAGCAGCTGGTGTTGCTCCAACAGTAACTATTGGTCGTTGGTTGTTTAAACCATTTGATGAAATTATAGAACCAGGTACTAAAGCATATAGTTTTATGACTGGTGCTATTGATTTAGTTGCACAAATATTTGGTGACCCTACAGCTTTAGCTACCCTAGGTTTATCTAAAGTAGGTAAACTAGGTAAAACCTTTACTTCTTTACAAGATATGAAAAAGTTTGAAGCTAGTGGATTAATTGGTGCTGCTAGAAAAACTATACACGGACCAACTTCACAGGCATTTTTAGCTGGAGATGAAGGTCTAGTTTTTAAAAAATTCTTATGGGAAAATGCTGAAGATGGAAATGTAATTATTAAACAAAGTGGTGAACAAATTAATGACAAACAATTTTTATTAGAACTAAGAAAACTAAAACAAAAAAATCCTAAAGCAACATATGATGATATTAATAAACAGTTAACAGATTTTGTAGATGATTACTTAGTCAATAAACAACTAACAAACAATATGCTTCCAACTATAAGTAAGAAAACAAATCGTTTAACAAAAATGATGGACAAAACATATGGAGCCAGAATGATTACTGGAGATGTAGATGGTTCATTAGTACAAATGACAAGATTACTTAATCTTGCAACAGACCAACTAGATGCAGATGCTGCACAAAAATTAAATAGAAAGTATTTTAACAAAACATTAGATGCTTTAGACAGTGATGATGCACCTACAGAAGTAGTAAATACATTAGTTGAGTTTTTTCAAAAAGATTTTAAAAATCCTATTGTTAAAAATATGGGTGGAAAGATAAATAAAGATGGAAGTATATCTGGATTATCTGAATTTCAAGTAAAACTTATTGAACGAGGAACTAATGTTATGGGTAAATTCTATGCAGATGGTGAAATGGCTAAGACTGCAGGTAGAAAATATAGTAATCAAGATTTACCACTTACAGGTTTATTACAAAAAATATTAAAGAAAAAAGGTAAACCTGTAAACGAAGAAGAGTTGTTAGTCAGTCCATTGACAGTTACACAATTAGCAGATGAAATATTTTTACCAAACCCTACAGATTTATTAAGAGTAGGTAAAGCATTAGATAGTAAACTAGGACCAGTTGGTAATCAATTTTTTGCTGGTGAAAGTGCAGATACAGTTCGTAGGTTTATGGATAATTATTATGGTGGTTACTTTAAACCATTAGTACTACTAAGACCAGCTTGGACAGTAAGAGTTGTTTTAGAAGAGCAAATAAGAATAATGGCATCAGGTATTACTAGCCCTATTAGACATCCAATAGAAACTATAGCTAGAGCATTTAATGCACCTAGAGAATCACAAATTGGTTTACTAGGTTCATTTGAAAATAATGCACAGTTTATGGATGGAATGACAGAAAGTGCTGGAACATTATCTTCCATACGAAGAAGATATGCAGGAGCAGGTACTTGGGGTACAGTGGACAAAGGTAAAAACTTCAACACCTGGAAGAACGCATCATTTAGAAATGTATTACAAGCATACTTTGACCCATTGTCAAAAGAGTTAGCAGCTATACAACTGTTACCTGCAGCTAAAAGAGCATCAGCTTTAAGAGCTTTGAAGAAAAGAGCTAACACCAAAGGTAGTAGTTTAAACAATCACATTAAAAAAGTAACTGGTGCTAAATCACATATGTTTAATGGTGCTGGTAGACAGTCTGCTCCAGGTAAATCATTGTCTGATGAATTTATAAATTATGTAAATGCTAACTTAGCAGACATAGCTGGTGGTAGTGTAAAAACTACAACAGCTGGTGGTGCTACAGCAGCATCAAGTAGATGGATTCAAGAAGGTGGTAACCCAGAACTATTACAATTTATAGCTAGAAAAGATGCAGTTAATGATTTAGCTGGTTTAAAAAAGGTAGACTTTGATGCTTACTGGAGAGGTGAACTTACTGATAGTGAGTACGATAGAATCACCACACAACTAAGAAAAAACCAAGAGGCAATTAAAAAAGATTTCTTTGAAAAGTATTTAGATGTTTTACCTACAACAGCTAAAGCTGAATTGTTTTCAGAAAAAAGAAGTGTCAATATGGCAAATGATTTTGTAGATAAAGCCTTTGATATTTTAATGTCTGTACCTACTAATAAATTATCTAGGTCTGTAGCATTTAAAGCTAACTATTGGAATAAAGTAGCAGAGATTGCTGGACACACAAATAAAGCAACATTAAACAAATTAATTAAACAAGCAGAAAAAGCTGGTATTAATACTGGTACAGCTACTGAAAGAAGAGCCTACAAAAAAATTACATCTTATAAAGAAGGTCAAGTAGGTGGCATTAATGATATAGAGATTGTAGATAAAGCAGCAGCTTCATTTGCACTAGGAGAAACTAAAGCATTACTTTATGATGTCACTACTAGAAGTAGATTAGGTAACTCTACTCGTGCATTGTTTCCATTCGGTGAAGCCTTTGTTGAAATCTTTACTACTTGGGCAAAACTTATAAAACAAGAACGAGGCAGACCTTTAAGAAGAGCACAACAAGTAGTACAGTCAGGTAGAAAAGAAGGTGCTAAGTTTGAAGATGATGACCAAAAAGGATTTTTTTATCGTGACCCTTTGACACAACAAGAGTTATTTAATTATCCAGGTTCAGGACTACTTAGAAAATGGATGTTTAAAGACCTAGAAGAAAACGGTATTAAAGTTAATATGCCTGTGTATTTACAGTCTGTAAACTTAGCAGCAAGTGTTATACCAGGTTTTGGACCAACAATTACAGTACCTGCAGCATTTCTTAATGAAAAATTTAAAGTGTTCAAACCAGAAGGTCTTGCACAGTTTATATTATTTGGTGATTTTTCACCACCAAGAGCGAGTACTCCAGGAGAAATAGCAACAGCATTAGTTCCTTTTCCTAGTTATGCTAGAAAATTTGCTACAGCTTTTGTACAAAACTCTGATGAAACTAAAAGAATGTATAATAATACCACTATTGAAGTGTATAAAGCATTGTTGTATGCAGGTGAAATATCAGATGAATCGCCAGAACAAGCAGCTAAAGGTTTAGATTTAGCAGCAGACTATGCACAAAATATTATTATGTTTAGAGGTTTTGCACAATTTCTAGGACCTGCTGGACCATCATCACCTAAGTATGAAATTACAGATAAAACAGGTAACTTCTTTTTGTTTGAAACATTAGCCCAAGAATGGAGAGATATTTCTACAGCATCAGGTGATATTGATGAAGCTATGAAACAATTTACAGATAGGTTTGGTTTTGACCCTATTGCTATTGCTACTGCTAAAACAGAAACTATAAAGAAAAGACCTATTACTGCTGATGGAGCAGAGTGGGAAAGAAGCAACCCTGGTTTAGTAGATAAGTTTGATTTAACTTATGGATATTTAATTGATGAAACAGATTCAGAGTTCTCTTATGATGCGTATTGGAATCAGATAGTAGAAGGAGAAAGAGCTCCAAGAACACCTGAACAATGGCAGAGAGCTAAGAATATTTTGTTAGGAAACCTAGAGTTTGAAGCCTGGATGATAAGAAATGACTTAGTTAATAAAACAGACAAAGTTTCTACTGCAGCCAAAAGAAACAAAAAGGCTGACTTAGCATCAAGATATTATGGGTATGGGCTTTCTATCCCAGGTTCTGTAAAGAAACCAGAGCTTGATGAAATTATTATGGAACTATATACTTGGTTTAACCCAGTAACCTACGAAATAATACCTGAACTAAAAGCACAACCTGTAGCACAAGCACTGGTAGAATATATTAAAGAAAGAGATAAAGTTATTGAGTTGACTACTAACATACCAGGTACTAATTATTTAGCTACCTCGTTTAGAACATCAGCTAAACTTGTTCCTTTTAGAAAACATTTAAGAAATGTTAAAAGCCAAATAGAAGTAGAATACCCAGAAGCTAAGGCTTTGCTACAAGAAGTTTTTGAAAGAGAACTAAGAAATGAGTATGAGGATGAAGAATTGTTAAAGGCACTGAACGAATAATGGAAACAACAGTATTTGTAGATAGAATTATAGACATCCTTAGAAGTGTTAACTCGCAAGTAAAAGCTGGTGAAAACAGATATACCTTAACAGATGAACAGTTTGACACTATAAACCAGACACAAGACTTAGCCACAGTACAACAATATTTATTAGCTTATGGAATACCACCATATCTTATAGACATAGCATTAGATGAAAACCAAAGTATGGCTGATATTACTGGTAGTGGATATGATTTAAGCCTACAACAAGCGTATAACGAGTTTGGAGGAATAACACCAGGTACAAGTCCTATAGGAGTTACTGCTAGTTATGTAAGTCCTAGAGGTGAAGCAGCTTCTGAATACTACACAGAGAATGATTTAGTAGATGACTTTGCTGGTATGGGTGAAGAATCTATAGCAGGTATTCAAGCATCTTTAATAAATGCAGGTCTGTTAGAAACAGATGCAGGATTTATTGCAGGTGATTGGGGTCCTACTACACAAAGAGCTTTCTCATACATCTTAGGTATGGCTAATAGAAGAGGTGTAACTACACAAGAAAGAGAAACTGGTTCAGCTTGGCGTAGTGCATTATCAGAGTTTGAACAAAATCCTTTACCTAAGTACCCAGATGCAGAAGCATACTTACCACCAGACTTTGACAGTGTTGCTAACTCAATTACAACTATGTTTAGAAGAGGTGTTAATCGTGACCCACAACCTTATGAACTTAAACTGTTGGCTAATACTTTATACTCTGAAGCACAACAAGCCTATCAACAATCAGTAGATTTAAACCAAGCAACACAACAACAAGATGTAAGTGGTGGTGGTTTACTTGCTGGTCAGTATGGCAACTATTCAAAAGAGAATGTACAAGCTAAAATAGATGCAGAAGGTTTGACACAGATTGACCCACTAGCTGGTGCACAATTTAGATTTGAAGAAATCATTGCAGATGAAAAAGGAAGGTTAGGAGAGAATGTTGATTCAAGGCGTTCTAGGGCTCTTATGCTCAATTCTCTTAACCAACGCCCAAATTAATATGGTAGATAATAACGAACTATACGCATTTATGGAGGCTGTAAGACAGCAAGAGAACGCTGGTGGTGACTATCTAAAGAAACATAGAAAGACACAGACAATGACTAACAATGGTTTACAAACAGTACAAGCATATGGTGCTTATGGAATACTAGATATTAACTGGGATGCCTGGGCTAAACAAGCTGGGTACGAAGGAGCAGACTGGAGAATACCTGTCATTCAAGATATAGTTGCAGCAAATAAAATTCAAGAATACCACAACAATTATGGCTCTTGGGATTTAGTAGCAGTAGCTTGGTATGGTGGTCCAGGTAAAGCTGATATAGCTATGAACTCTGGTATGGATGCTGTAGGAGATATTGAAAACCTAGAAGGATTTGGTCCTAACATTAAAACATATGTCAATAAAGTTATGAATACATATGAATCAGAAAAGGATAAACCACAACCAGATATGAATATACAAGCATATGCAGAACTTAGAAACAAAGATAGTTTCTTTACTACTGCATATAACCCACAAGGTGAAATACTTGATGCACCTAACAACAACATAATGAAATTAAGTTCACCAGATTATACAAGTTTAAACAGAGAAGTCGTACCACAGAATGATAAGATAGCTAAGTATGGTGCAGAGATAATAGATGCTCTTACACCTAACAGAAAAGATATAGCTTTTGAATTACCTGAAGGGATGATGTAATGGCATTTAAAGCATACAACTTATTAGGACAAAAAGGAATTAAAGGTGAAAGAAATCCAGACCCAAATCTTTCAGATGCAGAAGCAACATATCTTTATGAATTTGCTCCTGGAGAAATAAATGGAGATAATGCAGGAGTAACGAAAACAAGTTCAGGTGAGTTAGTTCCTGTTGAACAAGAAGTTCATAATAAAAAATTAGAGGATGTTGGATTGATACCTCCTAGTGGTAAAACATTTACAGGGAGATTTGCTGATGATAACACCGATACAAAATCTAAAGATAGCATTGATATAGATAGTGCTATTAATAACGCATCAGGAAAAATTAGAAGTCTTACTACAGCAGAATACAATGAATTTAAAAAATTACCTATAGAAGAAAAAAGAATTAAAATAGCTGAACTTGCAGCAGCAAATATAAACTTTAGAAGTTCACAAATAAAAGATTTAGAAGAAACCTATCGTATAACCGAAGAAGAATTTAATGAAGCTGTTGACAAAGGTAAAGCTCAACAGTTTGATGTTATTGATTCTGGTCCACTTAATTCAGGAGTAGATACTTGGTGGCAGTTACTTGGTTATGACACTATTAATGAAGTTAATAGAGATTTAGCTTCTGGTGCTTTAAACATTAACGACCCTGAAGTTCGTAGAGCTAAAGATAACGCACAAGAAAAAAGAGGTATGGGTGGAATTAATGATACTAGAGTACAAAAACCTTTTGGTCCACAAGAATTTAGTGATATTGAAGGAACAGTTACTGTTTTTAAAGATGGTAAAGCTATAGAAATTCTTGAATCAGATTTACATTTATACGAATTACAAGACTGGACAGAAGATGAAAGTGCTGCTGTATCTACTAGTACATCTTCTACTGATTCATCTGATGATTCATCTGATGATTCATCTACTGATTCATCCAGTGATGTTTTAAACGAAATAATAGGTAGTACACAAGTTGTTGTATATGGTCCTAATGGAGCTAGAACAACAGCTAACACAGCTAAAAGAGATGGTGAAGAGATGTCTGAATATGACAGACTTATTGCTGGTCTTATAGAAGGTAGAGAAGGTTATGCAGGTGCTACACAAACAGAAAAATTAACATCAGATTATCCAGGTGACTATGGTGGTGAAGATGCTTCTACTCCAGATGACCAAAGAGAAAGTGTTGTAGGAGTCGGTAATACAGATTATGACAATAAAGATTATTCTGCAGTAGGTGATGTAGTTGGTCAAAGTAGTTCAGGTGAACAAAGTCTTGGTACAGCTGGAGGCACAGTAGGAACACCAGGAGCAACAGAACTTAATCAATTTAATAACATACCTGAAGGTGCTGTATTAGTACAGTCAGATGAAGATAGATTATATCTTATGTATACAGTGCCTGGTGCTGGAACATTATACAAAGGTTTACCATTAAGAATGTTTTATGAAGTTAAAAGTAATGACTTGTACAAAGCAGGTATATTAACCCAAGATGCACCTTATGAAATAAATTTATTTTTAACTGAAGAAGAGATTGATGACTATATAGTTGCAGGAAACACAGCAGAACTTCCAGGTAACGACCCTAATACAGGACAAGCTCCACATCCTTTCCTTAGTTTTGTAGATAATCTAACTACACAAGCACAGATTGCACCTTGGTTATTAGATAAAGAAGCAATATCTTTATTAGCAGAGGCTGCATTAGAAGGTAGAGAAGTAAGTGAAGCTGAATGGAGAGTTACTGATTGGTACCAAGAACATTCAGAAGCAGAAAGAGAATGGTTAAGATTATACAATGCTGACCCTTCTACAGCTACAGCACAAAAGAATGATTATAAGATACAAGTAAGTAGAGCATTACAAGCAGCAGGAGTTACTGGTGGGTTTGATTCTGCTACAGGTCAGGAGAAAGCTCCACCTGATGCTTTAGTTAGTTGGATTGCAGATAAGTGGGTAAGTGGTACTTGGTCAGAATCTAAAACATCAGAACAAATAGCTTTGTTTGCAGACCCATTTAAGTCTGGTATTAGAGATACAGACTTTACTACATACCTATCTACAGCTGGTGTTGATGGCTTAGAAAGAACAGCAGAGAAAGAAGATAGAGTTAGACAACTGTACACACAATACTTAGGTCCAGTGTTTGGAAAACTTAGTGATGCAGAAGTATCACAAAAAGCTGGTAGATTAAGAAATGATACTGACTATGAAGCAGCTTTAATTGAGCAATTAAAAAACAATAGATTAGGATTGTTTCCTAAATACACTAATCCAGAACTTACTTATGAAGATATAGTAACACCTTGGAGAAACCTAACAACTTCTGTATGGGGTGAAGCTGCAGATGAAACACAATCTTGGTGGCAAGATATGGTTGGAACAAATGATTTTACTTCTGGTACTGCAACATTAAGGTCTAAAGGTTTAGAGATGGGTAATAACCAAGTTACAATAGAAGCTACTGAAGCATTGCAATCAGCTTTGGGTGATGGTTCTGCATTACAAAATTTAGGAGCTAATCAATAATGGAACAGTATTTATTACTTGCACAATCTTTATATCCTAATATGCCGACACAAGTCCTTAATGCTTTTGCTACACAGTGGGCAGAAACAGGTGACCCTAACATTGCTATTTCACAATTAAGACAAACAGATGTATATAAAGATGCTTTCCCAGGTAATGTATTACCTAATGGACAAGTAAGATATGATGAAGTTACTTATCAAGGACTGAAAGAATCTTACATAGGTACACTTGCAGAGTTTGGATTACCAAGAGCAACATCAGAAGAATTATTATCAGAAAGATTTACAAATCTTATAGAAGGTGATGTATCAGCTAGAGAGTTTGAACAAAGAATTACAGCAGTGTATAGAGGAATTAACGATAACTTAGAACAAGTACAAAACTTTTACAAGAGTAATTATGGTATTGACTTAACATCTGAAGCTATCTTCTTAGGTGCATTAGACCCAACAGTAGGAGAAGAGATTATTGCTGGTAGAATTACTTCAGCCCAGATAGGTGGAGAAGCAGCAAGAGCAGGATTTAATATTACTACTACAGTAGCTGATAGATTAAGAGGAGCTGGTATCACACAGAAACAAGCAAGAGAATTGTTTACTGCTGCACAAACAGAACTACCTAGATTACAAGAAATACAAGAAGTAGCACAGCCAGGTTCAGAAGCTATAACCTTAGAAGAGTTTACAGATGCAGCTATCTTTGGTGACCCAGAAGTAACAGAAAGAATTACTAGATTATCTGCAAGTGAGCAGTCTAGGTTCTCACCTACTACAGGTGCGACTAGAACAGGTCGTGCAATCACAGGATTAACTGAAGAATAAATACACACTATGTGTTTAAACAGTGCTATAATAAAGTATAGCCTTGCAGGTTTCGGCTTAGAATAGATGCTGCACCCTCCAGTTTATCCCTGGCGTATAAACTGTGTACTTTAAATCGCCCAGTATCGGTACAGCTAGAAGTGGCTGACAATTCTCATTTGTACTTTAATTATAACTTGTCGCCTATCGCATTATTTACCCCAGGATAATGTAGTTAGTAGAAACTGGGAGAGGAGAGAATATGGAAAATGAAGTAGAGAATACAGTGGAAAACACACAAGATGATAACAATGCAATCAAGGCAATGCGAGAACGCATTAAAGAACTTGAAGGTGTAGAGAAAGAATATAAGTCTGTACAGATGGGTAATGCCATTAAAGATGCAGGTTTTGACCCTAGCTCTGGACAAGGTAAAGCATTAAAAGACTTATATAAAGGCGAGATGGATTCTGATTCTATTAAGCAGTTTGCTTCTGAAAACTATGGTTGGGGTGCAAGTCCTGATCAAGTGACAGAACAAGAGGCTCAAAGATCCAGAGTAGTAACGAGCCAAGATAGTTTAGATACTGTAATTGAAGCATCAGTACCAGTTGAACCTGTTGGCATAGATGACCAAATAAATCAGGCACAGTCTGATGGTGATTGGCAAACAAGTTCGGCTCTCAAAGCAGAAAAATTAAAAACCCTAATGGAAAGAAAATTATAAAAATTACTTTCTATTAATCAATAATAAAAAGGAGAATTAAATGGGTGCAATTACAGGTCAAGGAGAATCCTATAACCTACCTAATTATGTTGGAGAACTATTCAATGTTTCCCCAACAGATACTCCATTATTGAGTGCTATTGGTGGTATGACTGGTGGAAAATCAGTCACATCAAAACAATTTACTTGGCAAACAACAGACCTCGCAGGTGCTACACAAACAGCAGCTGTTGAAGGTGCTGACCCAACTATGAAGGGTAGAACAAGAAGCGAAGTAATCAATGTTGCTCAAATAATGCAGTATGGTGTTGAAGTATCATACACCAAACAAGCAGCAGTTGGAAACCTTTCAGGTGAATCCATCATTGGTAATCAACCAGTTCAAGATGAATTGGCATTCCAATTAGATATGGCTATGAAAACAGCTGCAAGAGATATAGAACATTCCTTTATTCAAGGAACCTATGTCGCTGACACAAACATAACAACAGCTAGAAAAACTAGAGGTATGTTAGAAGCAGTAACAACTAACGAAGTTGCTGGTGCAGCAGGTGCTTTAGACCAAGCAAAAGTAGAATCAGCTCTTAAAAAAATGGCTGACTCTGGCGCTCCATTCGAGATGCCAGTTATATTCGCTAATGCTTTCCAAAAGCAAAAACTATCAGCTATCTACTCTAGTGCTTTAGCTTTAGCACCAAGAGATAGAAACATTGGTGGCGTTAATATCACAACAATAGAAACAGACTTCGGTCAAGTAGGTATCGTTTTTGAACGACACATACCAGCTGATGATGTTCTTATTGCTGACTTAGCGTTCTTGAAGCCAGTTTTCTTGGATATTCCAGGAAAAGGACACTTCTTCGTAGAGCCATTGGCTCAAACTGGTGCTGCTTATAAGTACCAAGTGTATGGAGAAGTTGGATTAGAATATGGTCCAGAACAGTTCCACGCAAAAATAACAAACCTAGCTACCTCCTAATTAGGAGATAGATAGTATATTTATTAGAGGGAGATAAATACTTCTCCCTCTAGTAATATGGAGATATATGGCAGCAGTAAGCACACTCGTAGATAGAATTTATAGAGATTACCTAAATAAGCCTGATGATTTATCAGCATTCTCTAGGTTAGATGGTGCTATGACTGACTCGCAGAATACCCTTTCGTATGAAGATGGACTCTTTAGCGTAGAGGAAGAAAACCTTTTAGGCAATGGTGCAATCGTAGAAGTAGGCTTAGAGCTTATGCTTGTAACCAGTGCAAACACTTCAACAAGAGTGCTATCAGTATCAAGAGGTTACTCTGGTACAACAGCTAGTACACACGCTGACAAAGACAATATATTTATTAACCCAACATTCCCTCGTAAGTCTGTATTTGATGCAACATCAGATAACATAGAACGACTATATCCTACGCTATGGAATGTAACTACAACAGATGTCACTTCTAATGATACTTATGCAGAAGTACCAGCAACAACAGTAGAAGTACTTAGCTCGTATGTACAGTCTGCATCAGGTAGTCAATACACATCTGCTGGTATAGAATTACTTAGAGATTTCCCACCATCAAGTACAAACACAGCTGTACAGTTTTATAACACTGCAACAGGTAAGACAGTACACCTTGTAGTTAAAAGAAGATTTGTTAGACCTACTGATGAAACAGTGGATCTATCTACCTTTTGTTTACTAGATGATCAAACATATCACCAAATCGTAATGGTTGGTGCAGTAGCTGACATCATAGGTGCAACTGATATAGATGCAACAACACAAGAATTTATTACAGAAAAACTAGCTGCTGAAAACTATCCTGTCGGTTCAGGAGAAAGATTAAGAAACGCATTACTACGACTAAGGTCATTGTTGATTGATGAAGCAAGAGGTAATCTACGCTCTCTGTATGCACAGCCAGTAGCGATAATGAACATTAATTACTAGGTTCGTATGGCAGTATTACCATCACCCAGTAACACAGC
>WLWH01001314.1_pt1 | contig 16780 bp, 17 predicted proteins | sample 6712741 | NCBI WGS metagenome assembly WLWH01 (sample SAMN12718694, study PRJNA515312) | sponge metagenome | isolation source: marine sponge | host: Mycale hentscheli | place: New Zealand: South Island, Marlborough, Capsize Point | collected 2003-05-01 | reverse complement strand
CGTCACCACCAGAGAAGTTAGCATTAAACGCATTGTTTAATACTGACGCCGCTTTAACCTGCTTAGTGTGTGCCATAGAACGCGCAAGCGCCTTCGTATAACGAGCACCAAGACGGTCATACAGGTTGTCTTCGATTGCTTCTTCGGTCAATGCGAATGCGAGAGCAACTGTTTCGTGTGAATAACGAGCAGTGTACGCTTCATTTGCATTGTCGAACTCTACACCAGAACCTTCGGATTTTGTGGGAGCATTCCCAAATCCGACGAGCATAACTTCCTCTTCAAACGCACGGTCTGAAGATTCAGTGTCGAATATTTCCGCATGTTGATTTTCATAGCGGTCATATTCCATGCCGAACAGAGCGTTAAGACCCGGTTCTAGCTCCTTAACGAGTTGTGAACGTGAAATAGCCATAACTCAGTCTCCTTATGCTAGACCCGCAGTGCCAGCACTGAACAGGTGATTGTTGATTTTGACAATTACATTCGTATTTGCCGACGAAACATCGCTATTCTCAGGGTCCTGAGAAATGTCGATTGCTTTGAGTGGAAGACCAGCAGTCGTTGCACCCGTTGTGACATCTAGCTCACTGCGAGAATTACCGCTTACGGTGCTTCCTGCTGTCGCGTCAACAATGTCAAAGTTGCCAAACAAATCAGCTACAGGGAATGCAGCGTCAGCTTGGATTTCAAAGGTTGCACTTGGGTCATCAATGACATTTGCGAAAATATCTGTCCCAGTTGCACTTGCAGGCCAATAGTTTGAATAGATAATATCACCACTAGCATCTACATATGAACAGCCGTTAAATACGCCCAGAATCAAGGCAGTACCACCAGCAGGAGCACGAGTGATTGTTCCGTCAGTGGCGACAAGAACTAAGTCACCTTGGAAAATACTTGTGCTATACCCGGAGGCAATACGATAGCGATTCTGTCTCTGCGAGCTTGTGCTCGTTTTGATTGGGCGAAGGCCGAAAGCAGCGTCTTGATTAGACATCTTTACTCTCCTTCAGAGTTTCCGCGTCCCTTCATTCCAAAGGATACGGAAGATTTACGTTGCGGAGCAAGTTTTGGCATGGCTGAATTGTTTTCACGCATCCAGTCACGATCCACTGCATCCAATTGATTTTGAGAAACACCTTGATAGTGTTTATTCCGCTGATCAGCCATTTCGACAGGGATACGAGCGAGAACAAGACCACCAACACCAATGGTGCCAGCGTTACGTCCCTCATCTACTACAGGCCCTACATAATCGGGATACTCTTCAGCGCGAACGAGGTCCCAGCCTTCTTGCCGTTTCTTATGTACGTTAGTCTTATCGTCGAATTCCATTACAGATTCGCGTATCCAACGGTGTTTATAACCGAGAGGAGGTTCTGGAGCTTCCAAGGCAGAACCGGGTCGCCATTCCATTGAACGCTCTGAGCGTTCCCGCGTGTTTGATTCGCGTGGTGTCCTGTTTGCCATTTTATTGACTCCGATTTTCTAATTTTGCGACTTCTTTTGCGTATTTGTCGAGGGGAATCCTCATCTTTTTCGCAAATGCCACTTGACCCGGTGTTAATTCCACCGCCTTTTTCCGCCCTGACTTTACTGACCGTCCGTTACCAGACGCAGGAGCAACGGTCTGAGCGTTGGACCGTTTCCCCTGAAACTTGTTAGGCATTTCTTTTCGCATACGAGAGTCGATTTCTTTGTAGTAATCATCGCTCGTAGGATCGAAATCCTCTTCTAATACCAATTGTTCATGGATAGCTTGGGCTGCTCGCGTCATAAGGCGATCCTGTCCAAACCATTGATTTTTGCCCAACCACTTCTCCAGCTTGGGATCAGGAGCCGCTTGTTGTTGCGGGACCTGCTGCTGTTGAGGGGCCGCTTGTGGTTGAGCTTGTTGTTGATTAACAGCTTGTTGCTGTCGTGCTATTTTAGCTTTCTGAACACGAACACGCTCTTGAGCAATAGAAATCTTGGAGATTGCTTGCTGCGCATTCGCTACTTTTTCATAATCACCCGCTTCATAAGCCTCTGCCATAGCTTTCTTGGCTTGTGCTTCTTGAGCCTTCAAACGACCTTCGGCTTCAGTATTGTAGCCTTGGTTCATTTTCTCAAGTCGCTGACGCATAACAGCGTTTTCTTGCTGCATTTGCTGCGCGTACTGAACCGCGGCTTGCGCCTCTTCAGCAGCCTGCTTACGTTTTGCGGTTAATTGATTGATTCGACGCTGAACGGAATCACTGTAATTTTCTAACTCGTCATCACCAGATGATTTTTCCCGAACATTTGTTCGGGTTGTCTCATCATCGTCAGATGAAACTTCAATAACCTGATCGTCTTGATCATCATCAAGTTCGACTGAGGTATTGCTCTCAAGCTCCTCGTTTTCACGAATGTCTTCAGACATAGCCATTTTCCTTGCTCTCCATTACCTTATACATACGAAATGTCCTTCGGGTCAAGAATCGTAGCAATAATGTTATCGTCATTTATGATACGAACCTCAAGTCCCTCCACTTTGAACCTATTTCCACTATATCTTCCTATAAGAACCCAATCTTTCTCATTACACCAAGGACCATTTGGGAATTTCTGGGGGTCTATATAGGCATCGGGGCCTAGTTTCACGACATAAGCTGCTACCGTAGCAAAAGATTCACGCTCACGGACCTGATCAGGAACGATAATACCGCCTTTTGTCTTTTCACTAGGGTAATAAGGGATGATAAGAACGCGATAGCCCGTAGGCTGTGGCAGTCTCTCAAGGGAAGAAGCCTCCATCTTGGATGGATCGTCTTCGTTTTTGTTTTCCGCGCCTTTGCCGAACGCGTTTTCGATAGGCTTGGGCATTGCCCCTGCACCTTTTATGGCCTTTTCCGCTGCTTTGGCAACGTGCTCTGGCACAAATAACTTTTTAGTCATCTGCGTATTCTATACCTTTCATCGCGGTCCTCAATTCGTCTTCGACGTAGGCCATGCCGCGTATTTCACCTACTATATACCGATACTCATCAAAAGTTTGTATCGAACCATCCGCGAGCTTGTCTTTAAGACGCACACTGCGCTCGCGTATGCTTTTGTATAAATAATCTGCAAGATGTATTGCGTCCATACCGCATATAGTATGCGATTATGCGGGAAACACAAGTACAATTACCACAAAATCAGAAAACACCTCGGAACTTCTGGGGCCTAGCCGCTTTGCTAAACCTAGAAACTATTCCACCCTTAGCTTTTCGAACTAGCTTTTTTCTTGACGGGGGCTTTTTTCTTTTTCGGGACTGGCTTAACGCTATCGCTACTGCTTGCTTCTGCGGATACCCCTCCGACACTAGCTTCGACACGTTTTGGCTGATTGTCTGCTGGCTTGACCCCTGCTTCAACGGCATTAGCGTTCCTCCGCGCAACTTTCTTGGCTTTCTCCTGTTCAGCCATCTTCTCTCTTATAGACGATGCCATATTACTGACCTTTCTCTCTAGCGTTTAACGCAGCTATATCCCTCTGCGTTTGAATGCGCTCTTCTGCAACCCTAGTCTTGTCAGCCAATGCAGCTTCAGAAACATCAATTCTTTGCTGCGCGGTCAAAACGTCATTGCGTTCCTTTTCACGATCAAATTCTTGCTTTGTTTCAAACTCAGATTGCTTGCGCTGTAAATCAGCAGCTTTTAACTGAAGCTCCTGATTTCGGATATCCACAAGTGGATCAGATTGTGGCGGTGGAGCTACCGCTTGCGCCAATTGCTCTGTCATCTCCGCAATAATCTCAGCAGCACGCGCATCTATCTGCGGCTTGAATTGCATCATAGGATCAGCAGGAGGCTGACCGGGCTGTGGAGGCATCATTTGTGCTTGCTGCTGCATCATCTGCATTTGCTCTGGCGGTATCTGAGACATAATCTCTTGCTGCGCCTGCGCCTCTGCCATAAGGCCAATATGCTCCTGAATATGGCCCTGCAACGTCATAATCGCCTGCGGGTTAAGCTCCATAGCTGGAGTGGACATAACTGCCATATGCGTCTCTATGTGCGCCTGATGGTCTTGCTCTGGAAATGCCTGCAACGGAACGCCCATCAACGCATTTTGGTTCTCCTTCGCAGGATTAGCTGGAGGAGGAGGTGGAGGGGGCGGTGGAAGTATAGCGTCAATGTTATTAACACCCAAAGCCTCATACATTTTACGATACGCCTGATACAGCCCCTGTGGTCCACCATGAACCTGCGGATTCGACTGTACCAACTGCAACTCAGTTTGCGCCAAAGCAATGCGCTGAGACATCGAAAAGATGTTTGGATCAGACACAGGCAATACATCAATGCGCTGATCGAAATCCTGCACAAACACTTCTGGCCCCATCTGCATATCAGCAGCGTATGGATAAGATTGAACAGTCTCAGCAAATATTCTTGAAAGTAGCTTAAACTCTACCTTCTGAGAATAATGTAAACGCTTATGAATCGCAGACATAACCTTTGTGCCGCGCTCCATAATCGCCATCGTGGTGCCAACGGGCGTCTCACCGCTCATCTCACCAACCTTCATGTCAGCCATAGATGCGAACCTACGTCCAGCGTCTACAAGCGTTCCAAGAAGGTTATAAAGCGTCCCTGAAGGCTCCTTGAAGGGGAGTGGCATCAAAGAGCCTTGCAGGGTGCCTCCAACCACATCAATATCGCGGAACTCACCCGGTTGAAGGGGATTGTCTTCATCGCGGATACGAGCGCCACGGGCTTTAAAGCCTGCTGGAAGGTTGGAGAGCGTGCCTGCATCAATCAATTGACGCAAAATAGAAGTAGAAGCCTGCGCCAAACCGCCAATCATGTGCGTTAAGCCCAAGCCATAAAAACCAAGACCCGGAAGAAACTTGTAATGCACGAAATACTGCTTCGCACGTTTCATTGGGTCAATCTCTAAATAGTTACGGCGTATCGCTAAAACATCACCGCTATCAGCAACTACCGTAACGATATAAGGCAAACGCAAACCTGTAGGCTCGCCACTTACACCCATATCCTCAAAACCTTCAATATCCAAAGACGTATGAACCTCATACAAGGTCAATTCGTCAGATGGACCGCTAGGGTGAATGCCCTGAACGTCATCAATGGATTCTTCCACTTCGCTCATTGCAGCCGTATCGCTCTCAGACTCGCTAGGCAAATCAATGTCACGATAAAAACCATTAAGCTGTAGCTTACGGACCTCATTCGAATCCATCGTAATACGATGCGTAATCCGCGGCGAAGAAAGCAAATCAGTTGCGCCATAAGGAACAATCAAATCTTCAGCATGAATAAACTTACTGACTGCACGCCCCTTGAGCGGGTCAAAGTAAACTTTCTTAAATGTTGATCCAATTACTGGGAGATAAAACAGCATTTGATCCAATTCAGGATCGTACTCTTCCATCTCGTAAGTAATCATATAGTTCATATAATCCTTGACACGTTCAGACTGCTTAACAAGCATTTCATTCTGCGCACCAACAACAGATGTACGAACAGGCCCAGTGGCTGGCAGTAGCTCACGATAAGCCTGCGCCTGAAACTGTGTAACACTCTCAGCTAACAAGGGATGAATAACCCCAGAAGAACCCTCAAACGGCTCTGAACGCTCCTCAGTCTTCATGCCAAGAAACTCTAAACCGCGCTTATATGTGTCTTCCCAATCCTCACGAGCCGCTAAATCATCCTCAATAGAATTTACCAAATCAGAAGAAATACGACCAAGCTCACCCTCATCAATAACATCAGCTAAATTACCATCAAACGGCACAGGCTGAACGGGAGGCTGATCCTCTTCATATTCACCAATAATCGCGCTGCCATCGTCAAATTCAGTAACTCCGGGCTGCGCAGGTAAATCAATTACATTCTGAAGCATTTCCTGTTCTGGAATCATAGGAGCTTCAGGCAAGCCACCAGAACCCAATCCACGTTCGACTGCCATTAGAAAATATCCTTCTCGTTACCCTCAATCGGCTCAAGCGTGTTAATGTCCTCAAAGTCGGTTATAGGACCGCCCTTTTCCCATTCGTTGCACACATTCTCAGCCGCACAGGTAAAATCTAGCTTTTCGCAATAACCAACTTCGCTACCCTCATCCATACCAAGACCATTCTCAATGCAGTCCAGCATGCTTGAACGAATGTTATAATACTCGCAAGTTCCGCAAATCTGCTTCTTCTTTTCCCAATTCTTTACAGATGGGCCATAAGCATATTCTTGAATAGCGTTTTCTTTGTTTTCCGAATTTACGTCAGAATCTTTGGTGGAAAGAGGGCAAACAAATTCGACCTCTTCCATTTCATACATATCGTCATCAACAACTTGGTTGATACCAGATTGCAGTTCGTCCATGTCTATGTTGATAACGATTTTAGCCATTTACTTTACTCCAGAAAATCTGGTTCCACTGATAGCAGCACCACCACCACGAGAATGACCACCACCTGTGCCACCCTTCATAGAAGCCTTTTGAGGCTCTGGATCATGCTCATACATAACACCGTCTTTCTCGACATTACCACCATGACCATACTTCATAACACGACCGCCGCCCATGTATTTTTTAACCGCGCCGCCTTCCATGTACTTCATGGCTGCTTCAGGGTCCATTTTTTGCTGCACTACTTCAGGCAACTTAGAAAAACCCTTGTATTTCTTAGGTGTATTTGGCATTAGCTTCTTCCTTTATATTTACCGCCGCGCCCCTTCATGACACAGCCCATCTTCGGCTTTTTCTTTTTGCCATTAACTTCAACAGCGCCGCCAGATTCATACTTCATAACCTTGCCACCGCCCATCATACCCGTAGGTTTGCCGCGAGAAGCAGAGCCAGCAGACTGAAGCAAACGCATCAAGTCTTCTTTGCTGTAGTTGTCTTTGGGATCAATGCCACGGGTACTACCACCCGGCATGCCACCAATCATTTTCGGACGCGCCATAGGACGCTTTGATTTCATCGGTGCGGAACTGCCCATCGCTTCCATGAGTGCCCTCATGATTGCTTCTTTTTGTGCCATAAAAGCCTCCTAATAATATTCGCGTTTGCGCCGCAAAAAAGCAGCATCTTCTTCATCGTCATAATCACTCGGAGTGGTGATAAAACCACCCTGTCTAAAACGCAGTATAGCCTGAGTCATCGAATCAGCCAAGTCATCATGTTCACCATTGGGAAATGCAGCACATTCTTCCATAACTTCATCAGCAAAATTAGCCTCTGGTGCCCAAACCATACCACTCTCAAACACAGGAGCGCACGCATGCATACGCGTAAACTTATCCGCACCCCTACTAGGCGTAAATGGCGTTACAGGTATGCCCATGCGCCTCAATTCCTGCGTCAAAGGCATACCACTCGCCTTCTGCTCAACAAGAACCATGTCAGGCTCATACATGTCATATAACTCATGCGCTTGCTGCTTTAACTCTGGAAACTCCCAGCGACCACGAACCGCGTCCAACAACACAATATGATCCTCACGCGTCTCATCGTAATGAAAAATACCCCAAGTCGTAATCGCACTGTAATCCGCACGATCACTCTTACTAAACGCAGTGTCATAACTCTGAATAATATAACTGCAAGGAGGAGGATCATCCTTCTCCCACATGTTCCACCACTCACGCTTAATAATCGCACCCTCTTCAGCAGTAGGGTTCTGCATGTACTGAGCATTCCACTTCGCAACTGGAATAGACGCCTTAACACCCTCAAGCTCATCAAGCGTCCAATACTCAGGCCACAAAGGATCACCAGACGGCATAATCGCAGGAAACTCAACAATCTCCCACTTATCAGCGCCCTTCTCACTCTGCTTACTCAAAACCTTCGCAGTTAAATCACGAATGCTCCAACGCGTCATAACAATAATAATCGAACCACCGGGCTGTAAACGCTGCCTCGGACCAGAAGTGTACCACTCGTAAATATTATCTAACGCAGTAACACTCAGCGCGTCTTGTTCGGAAACAGGGTCATCAATAATCGCCAAATCCGCGCCGCGACCCGCCAAAGCGCCGCCCACGCCAACCGCATAATATTCACCACCGCCATTGGTGCTCCAACGACCACTCGCCTTAGCATCTGTAGCCAAGCTAACATTCGGGAAAACATCCTTAAAATCCTCACTCTCAATCAAATTCTTGATCTTTCGACCAAATCCAACAGCCAACTCAGCCGTGTGTGTCGCCTGAATAATCTTTAAATCAGGACGCCTACCCATCAACCAAGTCGGAAACAAATAACTCGCAAACTCTGACTTCGTATGACGCGGAGGCATATTGATAATCAAACGCTTTAACTTACCGTCAGCAACGTCCTGCAACTTCTGAGCATAAATCTTGTGATGCCGACCCTCAATAAACTGAGGCCAAACATGCTTTACAAAATTCATAAAGTTATCATGCTTCTCATTCCTATCATCAAGCGTCTTTAAACGCTCCAGCATAGGAGCAACCTTAGCCAGTTCCTCATCAGTGAGGTACTTTGTGTAGTCGCTTAAATCATTCATAAAGAACCAAGTCCCATACCAACTAAACCGCCCTTATTTTTTCGGTCCAAAATCTTTGGCATAACATCATCACCAAACATTACATAATTGTACGTTTGATTGTTGGGGTTTGCAGAACCCCTAGAAGGTCCATCTGTAAATTTAACATGAGAATAACCAGCGTCAGATAATTTATTCATATCACTTTGAGTTTTAGGAATGAAAACCTTTTCAGTAGGAACCTTATTAGGACGAAATTCTCCAAACGCATCAGTCATACCGCCAAAATCAGGAAGAGCATATTTAAGACCCGCTGGATTATCAGGAAGCTCAACCAAACCCTCCTGACCAATATTTCCAATCGTTAATGGAAAGCCACCATCAGCAAGCATATTTTCAACAGTATCTTTCCCAAAAATATCAACCATGTCATTTAAAGTGCCAACATCTATTGGATCATCATGCTCTAAAGAGCGGCCCAAATCTGAAGTCTGCATCTGTGAAATATACAAATTACCGGGAACATCACCCGGCTCGTAATCCATTATTCTTTGAAAATCAGCATTTTCGTAAAGAGCATTCGATTTATCTTCCTCTATCGCTAAAAAATCACCCTCAACGTCTTTTTGCTTTTTCTTTAAAGATTTTAATCTAGCAAGTTTATTGTTAATCTCTTGCTCAGATATACCAGCTTGATCTGCCATTACATATTTTACAGGATCACTGTATTCATCAATACTTTTATTTAAAAACATAGCCTCTGGATCAATCGTGTTTTCAAGCTCACCAATTTCATTAGCTATAATAAATCTAGCATTTGATATCGTAACATCTACATCCATTTTAGGATTACTACGAGGTCCATAATAATCTCCAGCTTGATTCGCAAAATCAGGAATTAACATATTAAGCTCAGGGTCTTTAACAAGATCATTCGCAAATCTTATCGTGTCAGCCTCAAACTTTGATTCTATTTGGGCATTAGGTGTATAATTAAACGACATGTCTTCATTAATATCACCCATGTAAGGGTCATCACCGCGATTAAATACCTCCCTAGCCTCATCCATACTACCGTACTTTTCACTCAAAGCCTTTTGAGCATTCTCAACAGTCTTTTGACCAATCCCCATGCTAAAGGAATCCTCATAAGGCATCTCATAATCATTATTAGTATTGCTATAACGATAGCTTTGAGCAACATTTGGACGCTCCGCAAGATACGTTCCCTTGCCATAAACCGCACCACCAGAAGCATTTAGTGCCTGATCCGAACCGGGCTGATAACCACCCTCACCCGTTCCAATCATATTCGTTCTAAACCTGCCATATGGATCAACGCGATTTATTGTTGTCCCTTCAGGATAACCCATCTGCTCAAACACTGAAGAAAATGGAGCCTCTGAAACATCCATACCTTCTCTGAAATTAGTCATACCAGTCGGGGAAACCATATCAAACAAATTATCGTCCATCCTTTGAACACTACCATCAGGGAGCTTAACCTCTACTGACGGCATGAACTCATATGCAGAACCATGATAAAGGGTTAAAGGATCAGAATCTTTCGCAATATTAGAGTTTTTAGGGTCGCCAAAATCAAATCCCATAAGATTACCAAGAGAATTCTTAATCGGCTGCCCCAATGCCTTACCAACACCCAACGTTAAAACATTCGCCGCTGTACCAATAGCCGCATCGCCATAATCACCGCGAGCCATAGCATCACGATCACGCATAAAACCAGTTATAGGATTAAGATTAGATAAGTCATTCAAACCCATAGCGTTAGCCGCTGGCCTAAGACCCGGTGGTATATATTCACCTACAGGAATACTATATCTATCTACATCCCCACTATAATCAAAACCTTGCTCCTGATCCTGCTGAGGTATCTCCGCTACAGAATTTTGATTGTAACCCATTGAAGGAGCCATCGCTTGAGAAAGTGCCGTATCCTCAAAATAATCCCGCCGCTCAGTCGGAGACTCAACCACATTTCCACGCCCACCAGAAACAGGCGCAGGAGAATCATCGCCACCAAAACTACTGAAAAAATCACCTATAGACTCAAAAAACCCCCTCTCCTCATCCTCTTTCGGAACCTCAGTAGGCTTCGATTTTGGCTTCGAACTAGGGTAGTTATCGTAAATACTACCGCGACCTTGTTCATACATAAAGCTCATAGCTAAAACCTTAACTTGCTAAAGACTGAATGAATCTATCAATGTTCGGACTTACCATGCCACCGCGGTTAAACTGCTTCGGCGTCTTAATCTTCAAACCCTTTGCATCAGATGGAACACCACCAGTAATGTAATCAAAACCAGAACCACCGCGGTTAATACCACCTATCGAAATACCACCGCCAGACGCATCACCACCCTCGCCAATATCATCCATCGGCATACAAATCCCAGTTACTGGATCAAGATAAAAACCTTCAGGACATGGATCAGCACCACTGTCATCACCGCCAACAACAATGTCATCAAAAGCAGACTCCTGAACAACACCGTCCTCAGTGTTCGTAAACGTGGTGCCTGAGTCAATCAAATCAATGTCATCAACATCACTGTCCAAACCAGAATTCTTGTTGCTGTTCTCAATGTCAACCTTCGCAACAGCACCACTAGAAACAGTAATCTCACCATCGTCATTTATCAAAACAACAGTGTCCTTGTTACCATCACCACTCGCGTCAAAGTTAGGCTGCGCTACACCAACAACAGTCGCCCCATCTTCCCCGTAAACAAACGTACCACCGTTCTTATACGCGTCCAACTGAGCCTGAACATTCCGCGCATTCGCGCCCTCAAGCGTGTAATCATCCCCAAAAATAGTCAGAGGATTAACGAAAATATCAAACGCCTTAACAAAAAAGTCTTCTACAGTCTCACCTAGCGTCTGTTCAGTAACCGAATCACCAGCCTCATACATAGGCTTGCCAAAGTTTGGATTGGCAATAACACCACCGCCCCCAGTTACCTGATTAGAACCCTCAAATTTATCCTTTTCAGTGTCATAAGTCGAAGCATAGGTAGTCGGTTCAGTAATATACTCTCGCTCATCAATCGGACCATCAGAAGTGTGCTTCACATCTCTCAATAAACTCTGCAAATACGCAGTCTCAGCAGCATTAGGAACCTGACCACGAGCACCATACAACGCACGCTGCTCTTCGGGGCTAAAGTCAGAAACACCGCTGCCAACCTTGCCCATCGCAGACAAATACAACTCAGAAGCAGTCGGCTGCGTAGACATAACCTGCTCTACAAGAGTATCACGCAACTCAGCAGCAGATGTGCCATCATCAACATTTACGCCACCCTCTAAACTATCTATACTCGCTTCCGCTAAAGTACGATCAACACCAGCAGCAACTAAATCATCAATCTTCTGCTCACGCGTTTTCGCAACAACAACATCAGTATCATCATCAGTGCCACCAGATAAAGCAGCCTCAGCCAAAGTATCCAAACCACTCATGTCTTCTTCAGCGCGAGCTAGAGCCTCGTCAGAAGCCACTGAAGGATCAACGGGACTCATTCCTAAATCCATTCTGAAATCGCCAAGGGCCTCAGCGCCTTCATTTTGGAAAATATCCGCCGCATCTTCAATGGCTTGAATCTCACTGGTTGTCTTTCCAGTCATGAAGTCATCAACAGTGTTGTTGTCTGTGAAGTCACCAGCATCATACTGAGCCGTCTCAAACGCCTCCAAGCCAGTTTGATCAGGGTCAGTGAAGTCCCTATCAACCAAGCCATCAAGATAATCTTGAAACGCTAAGTCTTTGCCAGTGTCAGTGGAAACTGTACTAAAGTCAGTAGCTAGGTCATCGTCAGTGGCCCCAACGTCTACTGGCTTTCCAGTTAAACCACCTTCGCCAGTATCAAGTATCACATCATCATATAAACCACTTTCAAGAGCGTCCATCGCAGTTAAATCAGCCTCTATCTGTCCTGTAGCATCTATTATATCTGGAGCCCCTGCATAACCCGTATCTCCCAACCCATCAGCAGTAAGACCATACGGGTACTGATCAACTTGATCCTCAACGGATAAAGAACCCGGAGTAATATTCGTTAAACCTTGAGCCGCAAGATCAGCAGCTAATTCGGCTGCGGATGGAGTGTCTGATTCTGATTCAATTCCAATAGCCATCTCAGTTATAGCCGCAGGAGCATTCGCAACCTCAAGGTTAATACCACTGTCGCCAACCTTCGTAAGCGCATCAACGTCAATTGGAGCAACGCCAAGCTCAGATAAAAGCTCATTCGTTTCATCCAAGAAACTAAAGTCCAAAGGCTCAGGCTCAAAATCAGTATCGCCAGTCAGTATGTTCTCACGCATACTGTCAATCTCTTCATCAGAAACACCAGAACTACTTAAAATATCCGCGTAACTTATATCAGAACTAGAAGGCACATTCGCCGCCGCTGGAGCAACAGGTTGTGACATAACCGTAAACTCATCTTCGTCATATGCCTCGCGCTGGGCAGCAGCATTCGCCGCCGCTATCTCAGCAGGAGTAGGCTCGTCAAACGCAGCCGCCATATTAGCCGCCGCTTGCGCCGCAGCCTGTTCAGCCGCAGCATCCGCCGCACTCGCTTCTTCCTGAGAGCCATACTCATTGCCAACAGCGTCATAAAATGTAGGAGGCTCAGGAGGAGCTACACTAGGTGGAGGCGTATCTGGAAATGAATCGTCATTTGAAGGCGGATTAAACCCACCGTCATTATAAAAATCCTCTATAGGACCGCCGTAAGCCTCATCCTCATAGCCGCTGGTTGTAGTGTCTAGCTCAGTGCTTGCACCAACATCAGGGCCAGCACCGCCAAATGGATCAAGTTGGCTGTCGTAAAAATCACTTACAGCGTCATCCATCATAGATGGACCGATTGTAGCATCAGCAAATTCAGAAGAAGTTACACCCGCAGTGCTTTCCGCTAACTGTTCTGGAGATAAACCAGTTACAGTTAAATTCTCAGTATTATCACCAGAAGGATCATAGCCAACATACATAGGGCCGTCATTGCCCTCAATAACATCAACACCCAAACCACCAGACGTAATATAACCGTCAGCCGTAGTCATCCCATATGGATCAGAATCAGCCGCCGCTAACTGCGCATCGTAAGTCGCCGCAAAATCATCGTAACTGCTATCGTTGTCATTATCGCTACCAGCAGGAGGCGAATAAGTGTTCGTACTCGTAGGTGGCATAAACGAACTAATATCACCCGCGTCAGACGCCGCAGTAAAATCATCAGCAAAAGAAGTCGGAGTGTTCGAACTCCCAGTATAACCGTCAGCCGTCTCAGCACTAACTATGTTACCGCCAATGTTAACCGTAGCACCAACACCCTCAGCATCAATCGCGTCATAGTAATTATCATATTCCGGTATTTCAGTCGTCGTGGTAGAACTACTGCTACTGCTACTGCTAGAAGATGAACCGCTGTCAGAACCACCGCCGCCAGAATCGCCGCCTGTGTCAAACACAATCTGCGGCATAAAGCCAAAACCCATTAACTCTCTAAATGTTTTCATGCTACTTTCCTATGCCACTTCTCATCGCGCTTACTACCGTCAGGATATAATCTTAAACCCTCCGCAGTCGCAACATTTGGGTAGTTATCCCACATAAATTGCTGAATGTCCCGTATAAACCGTATAACCTCACGGCGACCAGCACGACACTGGAACTTTGGAAAAAATAAAATCAAGTCCTCAGACTCAGAACGGGCAAAAACCTCGCCGCCATTCCAAGAATCACTGTCAATCTCGCCACGAGTGAAAAATCCCCATGTGCAATAACCAACAATCTCACCATCAACACGGTGAACAAAACACCGATCATGCTCAACAGCACGGTAAATAGAGTTGCAAACATTCGTCATACGATGCTTCTCGTAGAAATTATCGTTAAAAACCAACGACATAACCGATCCAAGAAGCGCGTGATCCATTAGTACCTGCCCAAACCACCAAATATCGGAACAACACCACCACTCATCATCTGAACAGGAGCACTTCCAACACTCGCATTACCGCCAATCATACGACCCGGACCCGCAATCGGCGCTGGTCCCTGCATCGGAGCACCCTGTGGAGGACGCATCGCACCCATCGGAACGCCGCCCTTCTGTCCAAAACTCATCTGAGGCGGAGGCGCACCCATCGGAGCCTGACCCATAGGAGGTCCCATCGGCTGTGGAGGCATCATAGGAGGCATCTGTTGCTGCTTCTGCATAAACGTATTCTTGCGATTGCGTAAAGACGCCTTAAATCCAGCGCGACCCTTCGCACTACCACCATATCCACTAACACGCGAAGACAATTCACCGCTAGGTGCTTGCGGAACCCCACCCATAGGAGGAGGACCCGCGTTCGGGGGTGGTGCCATGTTCGGCATTTGCGCAGGGGCAGCGGGTGGAGGACCCATCGGACCACCCATCGGTGGACCCATCGGAGCAGTCATAACAGCAGCCATTCATAAATCTCCTAAAATTCAAGCCAATCCTAACAAGAACTGAAGATTTAATCAATAACCTCTAATAATCCATTCCTCAACATACTCTCTGCTAACGCATCTCGGCTATGAAAATAATAATTCTTGCCACTCCACTCACACATCTCCATAGCAGAACGCCGCATAAATGAACGCTCAGTATCACCGCCAAAACGATGACGACCCTGCATCACTGGAACAACCTCACCCGCACCCTGAGCGTCAAACTCAAGACTGTCACCGTAATTTAACCTGTATCTAGGCATTCATTAATTCTCCACTTTAGATGGTACGGTATGGGAAGATACGGGAGGGGTCAATGGAATTTTTTGAAAAAAATTTTTTGGGGGGCCTATGGGTCCCATAGAGGGTAAAAAGGTTTTTTGAGGTGATTGTAGGTGGAGAACAGTGTGTAAAGCTGATGTCCGATTGTCCGAATATATAGGGGGGGTCATAGGCCCCATATACCCCGATTTCCGAGCAATTGTTCGGGTTGGCTAGGGTACCTTAGAAAAGTAAAAAGCCCGCGCTAGGCGGGCTTCCTTGTGGCTGTGAAGTGGTACGCTAGGCTTATCCTAGCGCGGTTATTCTATCTTGCCACCATTCGAACAAATCATCATCAACGTTTGCCCATATGCTTTCAACGCCGCGGCGGTTTTCTGGAAGCAATTGCGCGCCGCTTCCTTGCGTCTCAAAACTGAATAGAACGGTATAGCTTGTGTGATGCGTGCCATCGCCATATCGCGCGCCGTTCGCTTGTTGCGTGCTAGTGACAACCGCCGCATCGCCAACGCGCGAACGTATTTCACTGACAGCGGCGCGAACGCGTTGCTCGCTACATCCGGTTGCGTCCATGATTTCTTGTGTAGTCGCGCCACCATCTGAACGCATCATTGTGTATTGAACACCAACACGCGCGCCGCGTCTGAATGGCTGTTCTGGTGTATCAGTAACAATTGTTCGGTTGCCATTTTCGACGCGGTTTGCGTTGGTATGATCAACAAGGTTTAAAAGGAATTTAACCCAATTGATAATTTTGTCAGCTTCAATGGTGCCACTTGCTTGTCTGAATTCAATTGTACCGCGTGACCATGTTTGCAAATTGATCGTTGTAAACTTGCCAAACGTCAATTCGCTAATGTTTGAAGCGTTCTCAATACGGCGCGTGCTAAGTGGCGAGCAATAGCGGTTGTCTGTTCTTGATCTAGGGAACATTGAATTGACCGCGTTTTGCTGTCTTGTATAGCGGCGCATAATATCTTGAACCGCGATAAAATCCATCGGATCGCCATATGCGCCTGTAATGTAGCGGCCTGTAGTGGCGCGTGAATGGATGCTATCGCCACAAAAGCGAACCGCATGCGTGCTATCGTTTAGCGGCGCGTTGCCAATGTGAACGTGTAAACCGCATGACGAATTCACGTTCGCGCCAACGTCTGAAAGAACGCGGCAAATTTTCTTGATATAATCCCATGCGAAATCACACGCCGCTAATGGTGGCAAAACGATTTCGGCATCAACGCGCGGCGTGCCGTCTGGTTTTACATCACAGCCGCGAATTTCGGCACGATCAAAAGCGCGTTCTATTGTTGGTATGTTTGCGCCGCTTGTTTCGATTTCTATTCCAAATGTGTAAGTCATTGTTTTTACTTCCTTTTTACTAGATTGTAGGGCAAAGCTGTCGCCCTATACCTAGTTTATGCACCATTTTTTACCATAAGACAAGGGAATATATGGGAATATCTGAAACAATTGTTCGGGTTATGATTTCAGG
>WLWH01001303.1_pt1 | contig 16875 bp, 18 predicted proteins | sample 6712741 | NCBI WGS metagenome assembly WLWH01 (sample SAMN12718694, study PRJNA515312) | sponge metagenome | isolation source: marine sponge | host: Mycale hentscheli | place: New Zealand: South Island, Marlborough, Capsize Point | collected 2003-05-01 | reverse complement strand
TTACCAATTTGAAACGTAAAGTTAGATACATGCCCTACTATCCTACCACCTACCTGTTTATACATGGTAACCCCCATTGGATTAGGTGATTCGTATACCTGATTACTCATAATAAAAGGAATATCAATCAGGACCATAAACATTTTATTTTTATTAACTACTAAATAGTTCTTTTCTTTTTTATCTTCTTCAGACAGTTTATTATACGCTCTCTTATTAATTGCTTCCATACCTGCGAGGTCATTCCTCATAGGTAATCTAGTATAAATATTAAATAAGATATATGACTGAAGTAATGATTTATCTTTAGCAGTTAAGTCCTCTTTCTTTTTAATCTTTCTATTTTTTATTTCAGTAGCCATATCGTTAATCATGTTATTAACCTCTGAAATATCTACGAAGTTATTCTTTTGTTTATCACTAATAACACCTGTAGCCTGTTCGTCTTCATACTTCTTATTTAATGTATCTCTTATCTCTACATACTCCTCTATAAGAGGGTCTTCCTTCTTATCTCTTACCGCCATTAAATAAACTATAACTGCATTATAATAATTCCGCTGAGTTGTAAAATGTAATTCAGAGACTTTATCTTTAACATTATCAGGCTTCTCTAAGAACTTAAAATTATCTGTATCCATTAGTTTCTGAAGTTTTAACAGGTTAGAACTATACATTTTAATAGTGCTTTCTTTAGCATTCGGACGAGATTTCTTTAGTGTTTCCATTAGATTATCTTTATCGCTCATTATATATTTTAGTATATAATAAGATTAAAATTATAAATAAATAAAAATTATGAAAGTCCTGAAAGTCCTGAAAATAAAAATTAAAAAAGGTAAATCTTAATATGAATAATTATAGCTCTTCATATCTATTTTTAGAGGTTGCTTTTATTTTAATATTTTTAAGGACTTTAAGGACTTTATAAAAAACTGAGGACTTTAGAATATAATATTAATTAAGAAAAGATAACGTCTACTTTTCCGTCTTGGATAGTCATAACCTTCTGAACCATAATCCAGCACCTAGAGACGTATGGTTTATCTGCGTCTGTCATGCTTAAGAGTTTAGAATGAAGTTCTAGACCTCTGCTATCTACACGCTGTCCGTCATTAAAGCGGTATGCAGTATAGAACTGCTGACCGATAAGTTGGTTCTGCTGTTCTGCGTCAGTTCCTCCTACTCTATGTCCCTCAAACTTATCGTCTGCGATAGAATATCCCTGACGTGCATACATAGACCTAGCGATATGAGGGACACTACCAGTCGCGTCCTGAACTCCGTGATAATGGAGAGCTGAGTTAGACCTATCAATAGGATAAAGAAACCTATCATTTTTCTTAAAGTTAGAGGTAAGTTTTCCGTATGTTCCCTTAGCAGAACTCTCAGGGGCGATAGACCGATAATCACCGAGAGCTGATTTAATAGGACCTGAGGCGGTAATCTTATCTGAAGTAATGCTTACGACTGCACGACTAACTACACGACCAGCACCACCTACATTCCTAATCTGGTTCTCCCAGTCTGAAGCTGTAGCGAGAGTAGTTTTAGTAAGTCTCGGTTCCATGAAAGTATAACCGTAGTTATTACCTCTATCTTTCATATACGCGTCCATTTCGTCCACGTCTAGAAACGTGTAATCAGCGATAAGACGTGTCTCTGCTGTATTGATAGTAAATGGTTTAGTATCGTCTCCACCTGAGGCGATAGATACTCGCTTCTTAGGGTCTGAGAAGGTAATCTCTAACTGCACGTCTTCCATAATTTTAAAAAGCGGTAGTTCTTGACCTCTGAGGCAGGGTACTAGGTCGTCTAACCTTAGAGAGAATACTGGCTCACTATTTAACTTCATGAAGTCATAGAGAGACTGATTAGTATTAGTAGACGTAGCATTAACTACTTTCTCTTTACCGGTATCTAGAGTAATATGGCTACTCTCGTTAGCCTTTCCGTCGTCATAAGATAAACCCATAGATAAAGCACGTCCAGATAAGAACTGCTCTCTTTCTTTAATAGCAGACTGGTCCATAAAGACACTCTCGTAGGCGTGGAGGTGTCCCCAGTCCTGAACTTCACAGATAGTCTTACCTCCAGACTTAAAAGAAACTCTTTCTATTAATGAACCGATACCTACAGAGATAGGTAAGAAACTCTCAGTATCAGGTTTATCTAGACAGAAGGTAATACGAGAACCTGCATTTAGAATACCTTTATTACTGAACTGAAAACGGCAGAAGCTTTCACTCTGAAAAACAGGCTCTAGAATATCAGTATCTATCCGAGAAGTAGGGTCGGTCATGACAGGACCAGCACGGAGAAAATCAGGCTTAGTAAATTGAGACATTTTATATTTATAACTTAATAAATATAAAAAATTAATAAAAAAAAGTTAAAAAATTAAGTATAGATTTTACATATAATTAAGATTATTAAAAGGGTCTTCGTCTGATACAGGAGTTAATATATTAAAGTCTATATCCCATAATTCCCATTTATCTAAAACCTTCTTGCAGTCTTCCCACATACAGTCGTCTCCGTCCATTACTTCCTTATATAATCCCTTAGTTCCATAGCTATCTCTTAAAATATCGTCTTTTAAAATATAAATATTTTCTTTAAAACTATTTACGAAATTATTATATTTTTCTTTATTTTCTTTTATCTGTTTATCTTTTTTCATTTCTTCGGTTCTAATACTTAGAATGAGAGACATAAGGTCATTAGGTAGGTGGTTAATATTATTCTGGTTATTCATTTTAGTTATTCTGAACGCCATTTCTTTAAATAAGTATAGATTTTATTATTTTCTATTTAATTTTTCCGATTTTTTAATTTACGAAATAACCTGAACCTGTCCCTGATTGTAAACTAAAGTATTCTTATGGTGTACGAAGACGAATGCACTATTAGGATTATTATCGTCTAATGTTAGGTCTAACTGGAGACCCCACGCCTCACGTGAGAAGTCAGCTCCGTCTGAACCTAGAACGTCATAGGCTACACCTACACCGTAAAGGATACCTCCCTGATTAATATCAGTATCGTCCGTAAGGTAAGACTTATTACATGTAGAAGGAGATAAGAGAGTATGAGTAATCTTCTTAAATGGTAGAACTGAGTTCATAAAGTTTCTGATAATCTGAGGGTCTACCTGCTGAGTATTTCCTTTCCTGAAAATAGTATCTACATTATAGTCTAATGGATAACGAGAGCCTCCCTTAGTCATTACTAACTGAGAAACGTCTGCGATAGCACCTGAAGACGTAAGAGGATTAATAGTCTGGAGAGAGTTTCGGTCCAGATTGTTAAGATAATCTGAGGGGACAAAATTAACCATAGTAGACGATACTCTGTTAAGACCGAGAGAGAAGTTAAGATTAGCATTCGCAGAGTTGATAGTAGTGTAGTATCCAGTAATAGAATTATATTCTAGAGGTTGAGGTTTAGCTTCCACCTGTTCGCTGACTTCACATACTAACTTAAGGTCAGTAAGTTCATAGAAAGCACCCTCTAGAGTATCGTCTCCGCTAGAAGAACCACTCGCGTCTCCGTCCTTAGCATATAGCACCATGCTATCCGGTGCGAGGTGTAGAGAAATCTGGAGACCACCGATACCTGTCTGGCTACTAAGATTTACACCACCAGTCCCCATAAGCATTCCTGTAGGGATATGTATGCAGAACTCGTTAGAATTAGCTCCGTCTCCTTCCTGCATAACGGCGAGCTGTTGTCCGTCTGTAGAGGGTAATGTAAGACCCATATTACTATACTGATTAAGGAGTGTTTTCTCGTCATTAATAACTCCCATATATGAACTATAGAACCTATTCGCTGACCTCAGGTGTTCTATCGTAGTATGGCTACGTCCAGAACTTAAAACTACTTGGTCTAGGATAGACCACATACCGATACGACTATCCATAGATAAATTACTCCCTGTAGTAGTTTTCCTATTTTCGTCCTCGTAAGCATGAAAGCGACCACATACTCGGATAGAGCGAGGGAGGAGTGTAGCCTCCTGTTCTGCGATTAAAAAATCTACTACCGGTCGTCCCTCTTTATATGAATGGCTAGCATTAGTGTTCTGCGGTAAAATCTCTATGAAGCGATTACTCATTATTTTATACTATTTAATATATAAAATATTTACAAAACTTAAAATTAAAAAAACATTTATCTTAAACAATTACCGAAACATTATCTCCCTTAATAACTACACGTCTTAAATGAAAGACGAAATTATTCCAGAGTTTATTTTTAGTAGGTGTTGTACCTTGATAATTTACCTGAAGGTTAAAGTCTTTATTTCTGGTATCATAAACTCCCTCCACTCCCATAGCTGAAAGACTTAAGGCTCTTCCGATTACGAAGTTTCTATTAAAATCAGATAAAGACTTAACATTTATACCACTCTGGACCAGAGCCTTCTGAACTTCTATAATCGGCTGAGCTGAGATACTGGTCTTAGAAGAAGTCTTTTCGCAGTTAACAGGGCGAGAAGGTTGTAGGCGTCCGTCATATACAAACTGATAATCAGTAATACTATCCGAGATACCTCTGAACTGGTCTCCTGCTAGAAGTTGTCCGTCTTCGTCTGCTGTAGCTCCTACGTCATAAGTTCCCTTAGCTCCGATACGTTCTTTACTATCGTAAGGTGAGCTGTCTGTAGGTTGAGAGAGAATAGCCTTCGCTCTTGATTGATTGAGAGGGAGGCGGATATTAGCGACGATATCACCTGCAGACTGAGAATATCTGTAATTAGATACTGAAAGAATATCAGTAATAATAGAACCACTTTCCTTCATTCTACTTAACATATCATTAACATAGTTAGAACCCATATCTACCTCCTGAACCACTAACTCCACATTAGAGAAAGTATATTTAGCGTCATATTTACCTGAAGGAGAAGCTAGTACACTATCAGAATACATAAACCACGAACCCTTTTCTATATCATGACCTCCTGTATTCTTGACCTCAGCTGTAAGTGTAATCTTAATGAGAGGGACGTTATTAGACCCAGTTCCGTCGTCCACCTCTACTTTTTCTACAGACCCTATCTTAGCGGTTGCACTAAAACCTGCGTTCTGAGTTCCGTCTGGTTTTACGAAGTTAACACGTTCACCCACTACGAAACCGCAGGACTTAGGAGTATAGTTAGAATTAATTTCAGGGTGGATATAAAACTCCTGAGCGGAGGCATTATTCGCCCAGTCGTTAGGTCCTGTAATAGAACCATTTAGAGAATGAAATACTGGATTAAGACGCTGACGCTTATGACGTGAGACATTATCTAACTGAGTTAAACAGGCTGAAGGCTCTTCTAAGGTTATAACTACCTCTAAGCCAGTATACATATTAGCCCAGATTTTCTTGGACCTAAAAATACCTGTTTCTAAGGGCAGACATAACTTACATGATAAGAAACTATCATTATCAAAATCGTCAGATTTATCTCCACCGGTAAAGGTTTCCTTAGAGTAAGGATTAGTGAAAGTATCCGCACATTCAGAGCGAGTAGTTCCTAGAGTTCCTCTGGTCTCAGGTATCCAGATAGTAGCACCTTCAGTCATAGCACGTTTACGCTTATCACTATCATTCGTATCATAATCTCTCATGATAGAGACCATAGAATTATATCCCTGTATTTCTTCTAACAATACAGAACCGAACTCAGCTGAAGTATAGACACGGATATCTCTAATAAGAGACTGACCTCCGAGGCGAGGGTCTAACTGCAGACGTGTAGCCTCGTGAGTAGTGAGGTCTGGTAATTGGATTTTAAAATCACCCTGAAGATAACACTCGTCAGGTTTAATAAACTTAGTTGTAGGAGGGACTTTAATTCTGACCTCTTGACCTCCTGTAAAATTGAGACCGTTAACAACAGGTACAGACTTAGACGTCTGTTCTATAGGGATAGAGTTCTCCGCTTTCCAGAATGATACCGACATATTTTTATAATATACTTTATATAAAAATATTCTTAAAAAAAAAATTATGAAAGTTTTAAATTATTGCTGAGCTTGTCTTCCTACAGCGAGAGCCCCTGCTCCTGCTAGACTAGGTCCTGCCTGTTGTTGAGCTTTAGGGTCTGGTGCGTCCTTCTCTGCTTTAGCTTGTTGTTCGTCTAAAGCGTCTTTAGTATCTTGAGCTGATTGATATCCTGAAATAGTATCTTCTACACCTGAACCTACCTGAGCTACGTCTCCTATACCTTTTAATCCTAAACCTACCATAGCTCCCAGAGGTCCTCCGAACGCCATTAATCCAGTTCCTATCATGTCTAAACCTGCTCCACCTATATCTACGATATTAGAAACTTTATCTGCTGTACTCATTTTATCCCAGTTATTTACGTCCTCCGCTATATCCATACCTATAGAACCTACGTCTCCTATTACTCCTAATCCTGTAGCGAGTTTACCTGCTGATTTACCTAATGTCTGAGCTGTCTCTCTTCCTACTATTTCTCCTTTCTTAACGACTTGTCTCGCACCACCTTCACCTATTTTTACTATATCCTCAGTAGCTTTAATAGGTTGACCTATCTTCTGAATATCTTTAGCCGTCTTAACTCCTTGAGCTATAGCGTTAGCATGTTGACCTGCTTCTTTTATTGCACTAGTATTCGCGTCCCCTCCTGCTTGTTCCTTAAGACTTTCTGTTTCTTCTTTCTGAGTTAAAGCGTCTTTAGTTAACTGCTGATTATAGATATTCACCTGACTATTATAATCTTTAACGGCGTGAGTAAACTCTGCGTCTGTTCTTCTATCAGCACTACCGAACTCCATTATTTTATAATATTAAATATATTTAAATTACAGTATTCTTTTTTTTAATTTATTCTTCAGTTTCTTCTTCTGTTTCTATTTCTTCAGAAGGACCTTCAGGATAAATCTTATCATTAAAGTTAATCCATATCTCAGCAGGATTTTCAGTTAACTTAAGGGTCATGAAGTCATATCTTTTTTTAGTTGCTTTCTTATACATTTCTCTAAAGTTTTTATCACCTCCGAACATACCAGACCACTCCTCCGAGAGTTTCTCCACTTCAGCTTCATTAGTGAGGCGTCCCACCAGTACCCAGTTGGCGTTGGCCCTTATCGTTGGACTTACTTTTTTTAGTAGCTGACTAGATACAATAAATAAATCTATATTATAATGACGATAACGAGACGCTAGATTATTTAATGCAGTAGTCTTTTCACCTAAACAATCGTCGCACACTAAACACATAGAAGGCATATCAGCCTTTTCATATTGAGACTGACCTCTTACTATATCCTTAATTAATTCGTCTGAATAATAATCATAAGTATTAAAAGCCTGTTTCATGAAACGAGACGTCTGGTCGTTGTTAATTGTTGTACTAATCATAGTAGTCTCGTCAAAGAAATCCTGTCCGTAAAAATCTTTATTTAATAACATGTTAGAGATAATAGTGGATTTACCGGTTTTAGTCGGCATAATCATAAGAACTAAACTAGGAGGCTGAGGTAGGTTAGGGTGTAGAGCCTTCTTCTTAGTATTAGGAGGGTCTACAATCTTTAAAATCTTAAGTTTCTTACTCATTTATATTATATAAAAGATATTTTTATTCTAGAAATAAACTAAATATTAAATCAGCAGGGACGCGATATCTATCTGCCTGAGTAGTAGTATTATTATCACCTCTACCCTGAGCTTCTAATCTATGTCTCGCTTTTCTTAATCTCTCAGTATTTCCGCAGTTAGATATATGTATTTTTTTTCCTTTTATTTTATCTCTTTTTTCTTTAGTATTGCATAATATTTTTTTTCCGTCTATTATTTCGTATCCATTACCTAATACCTGCTTATGAGTATTATCTATCATATTTCCGCAGGCTCCACTTCCGTCGCACTTTTTAGCGTCCCACCCTTCCTTATTGGTCCAGATACGCGTCCTCTTTCTATATCCCCAGTCTGAATACATACAATAATCTACAATATAAAAAGGTCTGTCTTTCATGTAATCTCTATCTTTCATTTTACTAGTTGCAGGGTTCTCTATAAAATAATAATCTGGATTAAAATAATCTATTATCTCTAACGTTCTTAAAACTAATTTATCGTCTTCTTTCATTTCCGCCTCTTGTATTTCTTTAGTATATAATACTCCTTTTCTTTTTCTACCTAGAAAACAATCCTGAAGCTTAGAGTAATTAGTACAGGGAGGAGAAGCCCATACTACAGAGAAATAATCTTTAGGATATTGTTTATAATTAAAATCCATAATATCGCATTTATGAGTAGCTTCAGAAATTAAATCTACTGATACACTCTCCCACCCTATCTCGTCGCATACCTTACCTACTGACCTAGTTCCTGAAAATAATTCTAATACTCTAATCATTTATATTACTTATTTAGATTTTTTTTTAACTAAATGAACCTTATCAATCTTATACGCTTTACTCTTAGGATTTACTGAAGCGTATACCCTAGCGTAAGCCCATTCCTCGTCTGACTTAATATGTTTCCTTACACTATCAGGACGAGAGAAAAATGCACCCTGACCTTTCTTAAATATAGTCTTTAATCCTTTTAACTGATAGCCAGTAATATCTGATATCTCCTTTAGAGAGTGCGACTTACTTAATGGTTTAAATCCATACTTACGGTTAAAATCCTGTTTATACGTCATTTATATAAAAGATAGAAAATATTTAATGTCCTCCATTTTCTAAACTTTCGCAGTATGTCTCCCATACTCTCACGCATTCATTAAGGCTCTCGCACCAGTTAAAACCGCAGGATATACAGCACCCATTACTATCATAAGGAGACTTAACCATGTAAAGAAGTAATAGTTGGATACTCATTAAATCATAAATCCATAAATGCATATTTATATAAAAGATAGAAAATAATCCTCGCGTCCTCTAAAATAAAGAAGTCCTCTAAAATGAGGACGTGTCCCTGAAAAAATCACGAATAAAAGTAAAACTTTATAATGCGATTATCTGATTTATATTATTCTTATTTTATATTATTACTTTTTATATTTTTGAGGACTTTGAGGACTTTGAGGACTTTCTATATAATAGTGTATTAGTGTATTGTATTTCTATTACGTAAAGAGACATAAAATACTGCGTCCTCTAAAATTACTCTATTTATTATTTTGAGGACTTGTGTCCTAAAAAAAGAGGACTTTAGAAACAATCATTAAAATATCCAGCTTCTCCATATTGTTTTGGTTGTTGTGGTTGTAATGCATTATTAACTAAGTTCATGTTCTTAAGGTTATCTGTCTTCTGTGATTGTTGTTTTCTCTTTTCTTCTTTCCTTGCTTTTCTTTTAGTATCATATCCTTCTATAGCTCTCTTCTGTAATTCTATTAACATATCAGCAGGTAAGTCTTCTAATGAGGTTATAGTCTTTCTAGGTGCTGGTGCTGGTTCTGGTGCTTGTTTAGGTGTTTCGTCTACTTCTTCACGTAGTTTCTGTAATTCTTTCTTTTTCTTTTTAGTTTGTAATTCTTTTAATTCTTTCTTCTCCTGTGCTTTAGCTCTTCTGACTGCTAGTGCTTTCTCTCTACCTTTCTTAAGTCTTTCTAATTGTTCCTCAGTCATTACTCTCTTTTTCTTTTCTTTCTTCTGTGGTGGTGCTTTCTTAGGTTTCTTCTCTACGAAGATATCCTCTTCTGGTATGATACTCCTCTCCTGTACTTCAGGGATATCCTCTTCTAATATCTCTTTCACTACTAACTCGGGCTCACCTTCTCCGTCAGATACGTTCTCCTCTTCTAAAGGTTCAGGGTCTTCTTGTAATAAATCTACTTGTATATTCGGTAATAAGTCCATTTTACTTTAAGAAATATATTAATTATTTTCTTAAAATTATTAAAAATATCTGATAATTTCTATAAAATAATACTGTAAAAAATCTAAATTAGTTATTTCTGTATTTACCAGAACCACCCTTTAGCTATATCGTCTCTCTCTTCTTGTTCTCTTATTCTTGCTCTATTGATTTCATGTAATCTATTCTTAATAACTTCTATATCATTCTTAATAGTCTTAACGTCCCTGACTATGTCTTTTACCTCTTGTAATACTTCGTCTATAGGTTTAGGTTCAGGCTCAGGCATTATCTTTTATAATTTAGAAGATATAAAAATTATCTCTCTTAAATTAATAAAATGTCTGATAGTGGTATTCTACAACAATTTAACATTAATGAACTCGCAGGAGCTACCGGTTTAATCTTAGGAGCGTTAGGAGGTATACTCGCTATTATATTTAAGTCTAGGTGCTACTGCAGACTTAATCTCTGCTATTTGTGTTTCTGTGAGCGTAAGCCACCTCCAGACCCAGAGGTAAATAGTAGTGGAGAAGAAGACGAGGATATAATACCAGCTGATAATAAAAATAAAAAAGATAAAGTAGATAAAAAAGATAAAGTAGATAGAGACAGTAAAGAGAAAGAACCTGAACCTGAACCTGAACTTATACCTTAATCGTCATTAAACTCACGAACGCACCAGCCGAAACCCCAGAAACAACAACACCTAAACATATTTATATTAAGTATTTAGAAAATAATTTTACCATAATTTAGTATAAGCCCAGTAATTAGCGGTATTCTTATCCTTATAGGTAAGTTCTCCTTTTTTATTTTTAATACCTGAAGCTCTTGCTCTGTATCTATCTCTACGCTTCTTATCTAAATGGTCTAGTGATTTATAGTATCCTATTTTATCTTTATACTGAGGATATCCTTTAAGACCGAAACCTATCTTTTTATATCCCTTCTTAGTATCAGCTTTAACGTATACCCAGTATTTAGCACCCTTACCCTTATTCACCCATGGTTTATAAAGTACTGGTTTACCCTGTTTATCTAACGGCATATTTATATTATTTAAGATATTTAAAAAACGCGATTATTATTTAAAAAAAAAAATATATAAGTAATTATATAAATGAGTGAATATTCTGACGAACATATTAAAAGCATTATTAATCAGTATCAACGTAAACGCGAGAAGGAAAAGGAGAGATATCAGAAGATTAAAGATACAGAAGAGTTTAAGTCTCAGAACAGAGAAAGAGCTAGAACTCATTACCATATAAATAAGGATAAGAAAAAGGAGAAGTATGATAATAATAAAGAGTTCATGAATGCACGGAGTTCATATTATTATTATAAGAAGAAAGATAACATAGAACTTTTTAAAGAAAAATATCCGAATAAAGTAAATATTTTAATGGAGAATAATATTATTATTTAAAAATCGCGATTTTTAAACTTTTACCTTTTATCTATAATTTTAAACTTTTATTATTTTATGACGTATTATCGTAATAAAATAATTTATTAACTTTTAATTTAACATTCTTTAAGTGGTGCGATTAGTATTTAAAAAATAAAATCTATAGTTAATTATAAAGTAATGGGAGAAAATAAAATCACGGAAAAATTATCTAATCTAAACAATATGAAGACATTTACACTTAACGAGAGATTTAACTATAAGAATGCGATTAAGCTTCTTCACTCTAATTTAATAGACGAAGAACATAAGGGAGGACTTAAGAAATATCTAAGTAAATGTAAAGACGGTAAAATAGAGGTAGAATATATCCAGAATGATATCGGACGTCTAAATATTAAAGTAAAAGATTTAAAAGAGGGTGATACATGTATCTCTCAGCCATATATGAAAGGAGTAATTAAGTCTGCACTATGTAAAGACGCATTCGTAGATTTAGATATGGTAAACGCTCACCCTAACTTTTTAGAACAGGTTCTAAAAGATAAAGGATTAGAGTGTCCTATTCTATCTTACTATAATGAAAATCGTGATAAGTTCTTTAGAAAAATGGAGAAGAAAGGTCTCAGTCGCGACTATTGTAAGATACTGATAATGAAGTTATTCTATAATGGAAAATTAAAGACGTTCTGTACTGAGTATAATCTGAATGAAAAAGATATCCCTGAGTTCATTCATGGTCTAGATAAAGAACTAAAAAAGAATACTCAGACACTACTAAATACGAATGAACTTCTAAAATACAGAATGAAAGCAGTAGAGAATAAAGGCTCCGATTATTATAACCTAGACGGAACAGCTATGAGTTATTATCTGCAGACTATAGAATGTAAGTGTCTAATGGTTGTATATGATTACCTTAAGAGTAAGAAGTATACTATCGGAGCATTAATCCACGACGGACTACACCTTAAGAAGATAGACGAAGATTATGATTATGAACCATTATGCATAGACCTAAATAAAGAAGTACTAGATAAAACCGGTATTAATATTCAGTTTAAGATAAAAAACTTTACAGATATCCCTGAATTAGACGATATCCATATTATTACTACAGATAAGGAAGGAGCTGATATTATTTCAGATAAATTAAAGAATGATTACATAGTTAGTCATGAACGTATTTTTATGAGGGTAGATAATGTATGGACTGAGAATGATAAGGTAATTAAGAGAAACCTTATAAAAGAAGTCGGTAGTATGACTATCTTAATGGATAAAGGAGGTAATATAAATCCTTATTCTACTATGGCGAGGTCTTGTATGAATATGCTTCAGTTCGTAGAACCTACAGAAGACCCTGATTTTATTGATAAGCTATGGACCAGTAATCTATTTAAATTATGTTTTAAAAATGGATATTATGATTTTAAACAGGGTAAGGTCGTAGATTATGATAATGATACTCATACTACTATTAAAATTAATAGGGATTATGAAGAACCTACAGAGGAGAATATTAAATTAGTATATGAGAAGATATTTAATCCTATCTTTAATAATGATAAGGAACTTATGGAGTGCTGGATAAATTACATAGCTAGAGGTCTCGCCGGTCATATTGAGGATAAGAACTGGGGAGTAGGTATCGGAGAGAGAGACTGTGGTAAAGGTGTTCTCGGAGGTATGTTAGAGAACTGCTTCGGTGATTACTGCAGAGCTACCAATTCTGAAAACTTTCTCTTTAAAAATAACGGAGGAGATAGTGCGAAGGCGTTATCATGGTTAGTACCTTTTGAGTTTAAACGTTTACTATTAACTAATGAAATTACTAGGGACGCTGAGGGTAAGGTAAGAATTAATGGAAATATCTTAAAAAAGTTATCTTCTGGTGGAGATAAAATTGAGGCGAGGGTAAATCATAAAGACGAGATTAATTTTAAGATACAGGCTAGAGTATGTATGTTCTGTAATGATTTACCACCTATAGAACCAGCAGACGCTAAGGAGACGTCTTTAATCTTTCGGTATCCTTCTAAGTTCTTAAACGACGACGACGATAGATTAGGTAAACCATTAATGAGAGCGAAGTATAAACTAGGTAAAGACGATAAGATAGAATACGAATACGAAAAGAAGTCGTGTGTTAAGCTACCCTCTGGGATATGGAAACCAGTAAGCGACTGCACTAATGAAGAATTAGATATCGCCTTAGAAATGGATACGTCTCACGATTGTCCTGTAATGGAGAATATCTGTAATTTCTATAAGAAGGACGACGATATTAAGTTCTGGAGTAAGAAGCCTGAGATTATGAATGCATTCATTCATATTATCTTTAGTCATTACGGTAAGAAAATGAGTATCCCTGAAACCATGAAAGAGGAAATGAATGATTTTAAGGACGACGAAAAAGAAGAGGATAGGTTCTTAGACTTATTTAATTTTATGGGAGATAAGGAATGGGACGAAGGTATAAAAGACTGGGTATCTATTTCTCAGATAAACGTACTACTAAAGAAAGCTAGTATTAATTTATCAGCTCAGAAATATAAAAATTACCTATTATCTAAGGGTGCAGTAAAAGGTAAAAGGTTAAACGAACATACTAATAAAAGAGAGAACTGCTGGATATGTTTACAGGTTAACGACCATAAGGTTAAGCAGATAGCAGACGGATATGCTATGAATAGCGACGACGAAGACGAATAAATTATTTTTTACTATTTTTATTTTTATTATTAAGTTTTTTCTTAGGTTTATTATCTACGAAAATCTTCTCTTTTATAACTTTCTTTTTATCCCTGTATTCTATAATATCAGCGATATAACTTTCTGGAGCTGGTTTCATTTTAACAGGTTTCTTTTTCTGATAAGGCATTATATTATTACTTAAGATAAATATATAATTCTAGATAAAAACATTAAAATCCTGAAGGTGCTGGGGCAGGAGCAGGAGGTTCGTAATCTACATATCCGTCTGCTTGATAAACTAGATTATCCTCACCTAAAGTCTTATGACGGTGTAAGAATAATTTATCCATTACTTTCTGTTCTTCTTTCATGCTTTCAGGGTGATTAACTCCGTTCTTAAGAAAATAATCAACAGCTTCTTTTTTAGTCGGCATACTTTATTTATATTTTATAAAATATAAAAAATAATATATCTTAAATTATAAATAAATGTCTTCACTTGTAATCTGTGGGAATGAAGTTAAAGATACTGGAGGAGCTTCTCAGTTTCAGTCTGCATATAGTTTTAATAATCACCTTAAACAACCTTTAAGAATACCGCCTAATAGTGAGGTCGCGGTACAGAGTTTAAAAATAGTAAAAGAAGGGAGTATCACTCTTACACCAGCTACTAAGTGGTATCAGTATTACGGAGAGAAATTATCAGACACTACACCTCAGTCAGAAACTACCTCTGCTCCTATCCCTGTTAGTTTCGGTCTTACAGATAATAAATCAGTAAGAACTAGCGAACTAGCTGCAGAATTAAAAGAGGCTGTAAATAAGGGAGTAGCTAATCCAGAGACATTCGGTTTTAATGAAGTATCTCAGATAGAAGATAGTGAGGGGGATTTCGGTGGTTTCAGATATAATTTTAAAAGTAGGAGTAGCGGTTCAGGTGTAGACGTTAAACCTGCTAAATGGGTGAATAGTTATGACGAAGCAGACGGATATTTAGTGTATAACTCAGGAACTCAGACCTTAACTGGTGGTAAGAACAATAGTCCCTATAACGTAGCTATCGGAACAGATAATCCTATCGCTTTAAATCAGGGTGAGTATATTGTAGACCTCACTAATGCTAACGCTACTAACTGGGCGGTCGGTTTAACACGTAGCAGAGCTACAGGTAAAAACCCTGATTATTTTAATCCAGCCGACAGCCAGATATTTCAGACTACTAATATATTCTGCGATTTCTTAGTGGGAGCGTTTCAGACCTCAGGAGCAGGTGGAACTCAGAGAAAAATTAGAGTTTTTCAGGCTGTCTATGATACTACTTCAGGCGAGTTTGACGAAGATAAACCTATCTCCATGAGAGAAGTAAATTATACTTCAGGCTCAGGAGCATTCTCTTCTTTATATGACTGGTCTCTTAATTCTGATAGTTATAATAAAGTAAAAATATCTATTGAGAATGAAAATGTAAAGGTAGAACTGCATAACGACGCCTCTGGGTATGACGTTCTAGTATCTCCAGATAGTCCAGAGAAAGCTAATAAGTTTAAACCTGTAGCTGATACATGTAGGGCATTATATCCTCTAGCTTACGTCCAGAAAAATAATAAGTCTCTAGAGATTGAGAAGTTCTCAGGCAGAGAGGTAGGAATGACTTACGGAGTATCTGACTGGTGGGGATATCTAAGTGCGAATGATTTAGATAATAAATACGGTTTAGAGGTAGATACACGTATTTATAATGATATGGGAAAACCAAGCGATAAGCATACATACGTAGGTCTAGATAAAGGTTTCTTAAATTATCAGTTCGTCATGATAGTAGATACTGACCCTGAGGACAGATATAAGGATACTGAGGACGCGAGAGCTTCTAGTATATTAGGGTTCTCTGGTAAATCAGTAATAGATACGTATGACGCGACTAATAGTTCTGGAGGTGGATATTTTGATAGCACGTCTATACCTACTCTTAAATCAAGTAGTTCTATTTTCGTAAGACTTAATAATTTTAATATTACTACATATAACGCGAACGTAAGTGCATTCAGTAATATTATTTACTCAGCTCCTCGCTTCTCTACAGGGACAGATAAGAACGTAGGCTCTCTCTTTTTTGAGTGTCCTGAGAGAACATACGTAGCACTTAATAATACGTCTGAGATAGTAGTTAATAATTTTAATATAGATTTAGTAAATGAGAATGAAACTCTGGCTAAGGATTTAAGTGGTAAAAGTGTCTGTATTTTACACTTCAGAAAAGCTCCTAAAGTTTAAATCTAAAAAAATAATATCTTTCATATAATATAATGGATTTACAGAAAAGAATAGATAACTATCATGAAAAATATTCTAAATATTCTAAACTTATAATTAATAGAGACGTAATAGAAGGTATCTGGGTAATGGGTAATAATTACACTACTAAAACTAATTTATATGGAGCATACCCTTATCAATATTTAGAACGTATATATACATTATATCCATTAATAAAAGGTAAGACTTTACATGTTTTCAGCGGTTCTTTACCAGATAGCGAGGATTATGATAAAGTAGATTTTAATACAGGTATAGACGCGGAGAGTATGAGTGATATAGTACCTAATAATTTTTATGAGCTTATACTCGCTGACCCTCCTTATAGTGTAGAAGACTGCGATAGATATGGGTGTTGTATGGTGAGAAGAAATGTAGTATTTAAAGAATGTTTTAAAGTTTTAAAAAAGGGAGGTATACTTATATGGTTAGACCAAGTATTACCGAATTATAAACAAACAGAGTTTCAGATAGTAGCTCGTATAGGTATGGTAAAGTCTACTAATCATAGGTTTAGAGTAATTACCATATTTAAGAAGGTTTAAATCTTAATAAATAATATATTTCATATAATATAATGTCTTTACCGAATATTTCTATTTTAGTACCTACTT
>WLWH01001297.1_pt1 | contig 16909 bp, 8 predicted proteins | sample 6712741 | NCBI WGS metagenome assembly WLWH01 (sample SAMN12718694, study PRJNA515312) | sponge metagenome | isolation source: marine sponge | host: Mycale hentscheli | place: New Zealand: South Island, Marlborough, Capsize Point | collected 2003-05-01 | reverse complement strand
TTCAGGTTTAGTTTGACTTTCTAATCTAACAAAAAATCTAGGATCTAAAGTTTCCTTCATTTTTTCTGCCATTTTCTTAATAGAAAATTCATAGTTTTTACCTGCGCCTAAAGCTTTTTTAACTTTATTAGTTAGCTTACCTCTCGATGCCTCTGTTATAAAGCTTTTAAATTCTTTTGTTTCAACACCTGGTATTTCTCCTTCAAATATTTCTAATAAACCTTTATCAATTTCATTTTTTAAGTCTTCAGTAAATATCTCTGGAAAGTCTCTAGTTACCTTAGACTTTGAAGTAACTTTAGCTTTTTTATCTTCTACTTTAGTTGTAGTTTCAGTAGAAGCTACTTGTCTAGCTTGCTTATCGTCTGTAGATACAGTTTTCTTTCTTATTTCTGCTTCTATTGCTAAATCTCTTTTAGCGTCTAACTTACCAAACCTCGTATTAGCAAATATAGATTCTCCAAAACCCTCTATACCAACTGTTGATCCATCTGCTCTTTTACTTTCTGGATTGAAATTTAAAATTCTATCTGCTACATTGTCTATTATTTTGTCTCCTTCTGCTTTACTCTGCTGTCTAGATCTTATGTAATTATTTATAACTTCACCAGGTGTATATATTGAAGCAATAAGACGTTGACCTTTTCTAGGGTCTCTTATATACTGGTCATAATCTTCTTTACTTTTTACTTCTTTTGGAATTAATTTATTTATCTCTTGTAAAGGGGTTAATCTTGGTGCATCTTTAGATGCTGAAGCTTCGCTTGTTAAAGCTTCACCTTCCGCGGCAACTTCACCGGCTTTATATAAGTCTTTTAAACGGCTATCTAAAGAACCTTTTTTACTAGACCTATTAAGAATATCTATAAAGTTTTTAACGCCTTGTCCTGTGCTTAAATCAACTTTGTTTCTGCTTTTAAATATAGAACTTAAAGACTGCTTAAAAGTGTCATTCATTTTAAATTCACCTCTTTTAACACCGTCTAAAAATACGTTAAGATATTCTTCGTAGTATTTTTCTTTAAAATCTTTACTTTCAGGATTATAGTTTTTAGATATTCTTTCTTCTACTAAAGACCTTTGTTCATTACTCATTACATCGTTGATGAAACTATCTATAGTTTTTATTCCTTCAGAAGTAAATACACCATCAGCATTTTTAAAAGCTCGCCTAGTCAATGCATGTGCGAGCTCATGTGATGCAACACTTACAGCACCTTTTTCTAAAGCAGCGTCTTTGTTTATGTATATTTTGTTTTCGCTAGGAACATAAACGCCTGTATTGTCGCTAGAAAATTTTCCTTTATTAGCTGCATTTATAAATGATCTAGAATCCATTACTTCAAATCCAATACCTAGATTTTTAGCTTCAGCTTTAACAAAAGCTACGTCAGTTTCAAAATCAATACCTTCTATTTCTCTATTTTTTTCAACTAAATCTTGCATCTCTTTATCGATGCTTTCTAATCTTGATTTAGTATCTTTTAACATCTGCTTAGATATACTAGCTATTTCAGGATTAGCATCTACAGTTCTTTTTAAATTGTTGTACTCATTTAAAACTTTTTGTAAGTCTAAATTTTTTCCTATATAATCATTTTTTAAAGACTTAGTCTGTTTGCTTTCTCCTCTAAACTGTATATTTGCTATTTTACCAATGTGAGCGTTTGTAGCTAATGCTTTTTGAAAATTATTAAACTCTACACCAGTTGTTTTTATGCCTAGTTTATTTGCTAATACTTTACTTAAAGCCTCAACAGGAGTTCTTACATTGTATCCATTATTCTCATTACCTACAGGGGTATCAGAAAACTTACTTATTTCTTTTATGTCTTTAACATTTAACTCTTGACCAGAGCTTACTTTTTGAGCTATTATATCTAATCTCTCTTCTGTTTTTAACCTATCGTTAGTATTGTTTTTTATTATTTCCTTGGATTGAACTATAGTGTTTTGAGTTCTAAGAGTTTCAGCAGCTAAATTTAAAGCGTCTATTTTAGCTTTAACTTCAGGACTATTTAGTTGTATAAAATTCATTTTATCAACACCTAGCTCTTTTGTTTTAGCGGCTACTGCATCTACTATTTCTTTTTCAGTGCTAAACTCTTTTATACCTAAAGTTTTAGCAGCATCTATAGTAATTTTAGATCTACTATCTATATCTAATATTCTTCTTTTAGCATCACTAAATATTTCTCCTCTAACACCTAAAGCTGTAAACGCAACTATTTCTTGACCCCAGCTTTGTATATCTGTTAAATGTTTTAAACCTTCTTCATACTCAAGATCAGTAGAGTTTCCAAGCCAGTAATTAGCATTTAATTGAACAGCTTCATTAGCTTTACCTATAGATGTAGCTGTAACACCACCGGTTGCTAATCTTAACGGAACAGTAGCTCCAATACCAAATTTTGTTTTACTATATTTAGACAAATAAGGTATTGTTTTTCCAAGCATATATTTGCTCATGCCAGCTACAATGCTATTACCCATACCAAAAACTACAGCATCTTGTATAGGCATTTTATGCCCATTAAAAACATTGTACATAAATTCATTAGCTGACCCTATTGTTACAACTTCTTTAGCAGCTCCGTTTATTAATTTAAAAGTTTTTTGTAATGCTGGTGATTTTCCTTTGCCTAATGTTCTTGCAATAGCGTCCATTTTACTTAAGACAGGTTTAACACCATATGTTTTATTACCAAAGCCAACTGTCATTCTTTTAGTTGCAGCTATAGAAAGTAATAAAGGAGCCATGTCTGTAGCAATATCAAGTGCTCCTTCACCAAAAGACGTTTGATTAATATCTTCATTTAACACATCTTCATTTACGACTAGTCCAGCGTCTCTTAAAACATTAGAGTAAGCTAAAGCTTCTTGAGTAACTGTATTACCACCTCTAACGTCGCTAGTTGATATACCAGCATTAAAAACACCAGTATATAGTCTGTCTACAACTCTAGAAACATTACTTTCTTCTGTGGCAGTCATTAAATTACTATTTAATTTAATAGCTCTATCAACAGCTAGTAATTCAATTAAATTTTCATTATATTGCAGAGCTAAAGGGTTTGTACTTTTTATTTTTTTTAATGTATTACCTGTAAAACCTTCTTTACCTAAAAAAGCAGCTCTTGATGTAGCCTCTTCAGTAGTTACATCTGCTTGAAAAAGACCTAATATTCCTCCACCATCAGTTATTTCATTTATGTCATCTTTTATTCTAACCAACTTGTTCATTATTCCACCACCTTCTGTAGTGCTTAATACTTCTTGTTTGTTATCAGATATTTCTCTACCTAGAGCTATTTGTTTAAAAAATAAATTGTTTCTAATATCTTTTAACTCTTCAACAGTAGGAGTTTTTTCTTGAAAACTATTAGTTAATTCATTTACTCTGTTTACGTCACCTTCATTTAAACCATTCTCTCCAATTGTCATAGGCTCTGGACCAGGCTTTCCTTTTTTAAAATCTACACCAATTAAATTGCCCTCAGAATCGTAAGCTCTATCACCTGCGTTTGCTTTTTTTCTTAAATAAACTTCTTTATTTATTTTACCATCTTTTTTATATGATTCGTATAAAGCTTCTATATCTACCTGAGAAAAGTAATTGCCCGGTGAATTATGTATCGAACCTTTTTTAAAGTTTTCTTCTAATTTATTTATATGTTTTAAGTCATTTTCAGAAACACTACCTGTCTCGTAAAAAGTTTTTAACTCTTGGTCTACGTCTTCACTTACATCTAATTCATCTTCTACAAATGAATTTATATCACCTTTAAAAGAATTTTTTAATTTTTGTGCTTCTTTATTTCTTCTTTCTTTTTGTATTGGCTCTAAAAAAGTTTGTATGTCAACTTCTTTTGGACCACCATAAAAGTTAGTTTGCTCATTATCTAGGTATACTATTTTATTTTTAACATCACCATCTCCATATCCCATTTCTCTAGTAAATCTATCTCCATAATAGTATTCTATAGAGTTAGGGTCTATATTTTTATTTTTATTTATAGAATCGGATTTTTCTATTAACTCACTTATTTCTTTATTTTCAGGAGTATAAACAAAATTTTCAGAAATTTCTTTATCAAATAATGGGTTATCTTCATTTATTTTTAAACCATAACCAAGTTCAACACCTTCTGAAACGTCTACTAAAGGTTGGCTAGTTAAAGGATCAACTTTAACATCTTCAACTTCTTTTATTTTAGATTTATTTTTAGTTTTCCAATTTTCATAAGCAGCTACTTCAGCATTCATCATGCCATCTTTAGCTTTTAATCTTTGATAGTAAGCTTCTCCTTCTGGGTTTGGAGTAAAAGATTGTTTTTCTTCTTCTTTTGTAGGTACAACTTCTCCAACTAGTTCAACTTCTGGCTCTTCTACTTTAGTAGTCTTCTCTGCTTTATCTACACCTAGTAAATTCTTAAAATCTTCTTCAGACCCGTTATAACCTGTTTCAACAAACTGATTAAATGATGCGTTTAGAGCTTCTTGATTAGTGTTTATTAAATTAACAAAGTCACCTGACGTACCATTATAACCTGTATCAACGAATAACTGGAATGCTGCTTGTAGAGCTTCTGGATTCATATATTATTTAATTTATTAATTAAAATTAGCTCCAACACCTGTAGAAACTACAGAATCTTTAGCTATTTGTTTTAATTGTTTTTCAAACTTTAATAATCTTTCACGTGTGAGAGGTATACCTGAAGAGTATTCTTTAAGGGTTTTTAAATCCTCATCTTTACCTGCTGTAGCATAGTTAACTTGAGGAAAAAAGAATAACTTACCATCTTTGTACTTGATTTCTATATCCTGTATTATTTTAGTACCTGAACCTGTAGCGAAACTACTACCTTCAAATCTAGCTTTCAAATCATCAGTTAGTTTTTTCTTATTTTCTTTTTCTGTTTTAGATAACCTTTCAAATTCACCGGCTTCAATTTGTTCTTTAGTGATTCTTTCACGAGTTTTAGGGTCTATATTAGGATTATCAAGACTCTTTTTTAAAGCTGCAGCATCATTTATTATTTTATCATAACTTACTATTTTCACTTCTTCGCTTTTTCCACTACCTCCACCTTTTATTATTTCTTCTTCACTTAAAGTGTAGCTTGCGTCTTCTTTTAAATATTTGTTTTCAATTTTTTCAGTTAAAAGTTTTTTTGCTTCTTCGTTGTTTTTATCTGGACTATAAACACCTTTTCCACCTAACATCTGCCATTCAGATTGTGTTAATCTAGCACCTTTATTAAACCAGTCATTTAAAGTTTCATCAACATTTTTTCTAGCTTGAGTATAACTATTTTTAACATCAGTAAATTTTATAGTTTCAAGCTTGCCCTTTTCGTTTAATTCTTCTCTGTAATCAATAATTTTCTTTTGAACTGGCTGCCAGTCACCTTTTAACTCGCTCCAAACACCACCTATAAAAGTATCAAACTCTTTACCATTGACTGTGCTTACTAAATCGTTGCCACCTTCTTTATAACTTTTATAATCATTTGCATTTAGATTAAACTCTTTGCCATCTTCACCTGTATAAGTAATATCAAAACCAGATGGTGTATTTATAACTTGAAACCTGTCTGGGTTAGAAGACTTAGCAATGTCTAATAACATATTCTTTTTAGTAGCATGTAAAGGATCATCACTATTTAATATAGCACCATCATTTCCTTCTTTGATCCACTCACCATTGACATATGCATTTTCAACTTCTTTAGCTTCACCATTTAACAAAGCTGCCATAACTGGGTATTGAGTTATCATATTTTTAATAGCTCTTTCAGCTCCTCTATAAGCTTCTGTACCTGGTAAATTATCACCCATTATATCTAAATAATGTTGAGCATTGTTTTTTAATTGATTTTGAATACTAACGTCTTCTTGTTCCCAATCATCAGTTCTTTTTTGATTAATACCTTCCCAATTGTCTATATTAACTTGATAACCATCTATAGCAGCTTGTTGTTTATCTCTTAGATTTTTTAGTTCTTTGTCTTTTTTCTCTTGCTCTTTTTTAGCTTCTTTAGCTCTAGCTATTTCTTGAGCTCTTTGAAATCTAAGTTCATTGCCTATTTGCTGATTAACGTTTTGTAAACCCTGATTTAAAGTATTTAAACTTTTATCGATTACTTGACTTGGTTGTCTGTATGTTCCCATATTTATCTTAATTTATTAATTAGGGCCATGAGTAAGCACTAGTGCTTCCGCTGCCTTGTAAGTTTACTACCGTCCCTGAATTAGGTGGCTGACTACTAGTTCCACTTGTTGTCCCTGGATTAGCGGGTAGAGTTGTAGAAATATTATAACCACTAGTATTTATATTAGTATTTGCATTACTAATTGGTGGAATATTACTAATATTGTTACTACTTAAACCGCTTGGGATTCCAGCTCCAGCAATACCCATTTGCATTAAACCACCTGCAGCTCCAGTAAAAGCACCCATAGCATCTGCTTGGTATTGCATTTGTTGAGCTGTTTGATTATCTATTAAAGCTTGTGTTCTGTCTAACTGCATTAGTTCTCTATTCTCTTGCTGCTGCCAAGCTTGTCGCTCAGCTCCAATAGCAGCTTGTTCTAGTTGTAGTTTTTGATTTTGAACACTTATTTCTCCTTGAGCTTTTAATTGATTGTTTCTAGCTTCTTGTTGTTCGATGTTAGCTGAAATACCTCTTTTACTTCTAGCGGCTGCTTGTGCTAAAGCTGTTGCTCCACCCGCTCCAAATCCTCCAGCTTGCATAGAATCTAAAGTATTTGCCAAGGCTATGTCCGCTTGTTCAGCTTGCATTTCTGCAGCTTGAGTAGCTACTGGTAAATTAGCATAAGGATTAGTTATTTGGCCAGCTAAATCTTTTATATCTTGACTAGCATTGTAAATGTCTTGTCTAGAGTTTTCTAAGTCTGTAAGTTGGTCTTGTAGTATTTTAGCATCAGTTTTAGCTTTATTAGCTTTATTGCTAGCTACTATACCTGATACAACTTGACCAGCGGCACCAACGGCAGCTATAGCTAAAAGCGGTAAAGGCATAGCTAATTGAGGTTCGTAATTAAATGTTTCTAATATTTCTAATAACATATTTTATTTTTAAGATGATTGAACAAATGTAGTACCTATAGACCATATTTCTTTTGGTCCACCTACATTGGTGCTAGAATCTACATTTAGCTGTACATTCATTAAATATCCTTTTACACCAGTTAAAGAACTGCCTGGTAAAACTTCTTGAAAGCCAATACTTGACTGGTTTTGTATTTTGGCTACATATAGGTTTTCTTTTCTATCAAAACCGGCTCTTTGTGGATAACCGCTATTTGGGTCAACATATAAACCTTCGTTAAAGCTTCTTATAGTGCTTCCAGAATCTATAAAACCTTGCCCGCTATTGTTATACTTAGTCGAATCACTTGAAAAAGAAGACACTTGCCATCCATTATCTCCTTCATAGTTTATAGTTTGAAAATTCTTTTTAATAGATGGGTTTGTATTTACAACAAGACTAACTCCACAAGTATATCTAACTCCATAATAATTTAAAAAATTATTATTATCGACATTGGACTCATAGTGACTATATAAAGAGTTTTCGTAAGTGGAAAAATAACTACCTTTTAAACTAAATATAAAACCAGGCTTATAACTATATCTACTAACCCAACCGTTAATACCATCATCGAACGAAAGAGTAATAAAGTCAGAGTTATCACTAACAAAAGCAGGCTTAGATTGAAGAGAAACAGTATAATATCTATTATGATTATCCCATCCACCAACTACTTTACTTTTGTATTCATAAGAAAAGAAACCTGAATCTTCTGGTGTAATAGTATTATTAGTTGTTACGGCTACCATAACTGGATCTGATCCAGGGACTATAGAAGTGTTAGTTACTATAGCTCCCGTATCAACTGCAACGTTGCTAGAGTTTAAGTTTAAAACTTTACTACCTAAAAATATGTCACAAAAGTTAACAGATTCAACGTAAATTGGGTTAGCGTTCTCTCCTGGTGGATTAGAAGCTAGAGTCCATGGTACGTTTTCTGTTTTGTAATTATTATCTAAAGCACTTAGATTATCTCTAAAATAATCTTTCATACCGTAGTTAGATATTTCAGTTAAACCATCTCTAGATAGCCTTATAATAGATCCTCTGATTGGATCTGCAAAGTATTTTCTAAATCCATATTGAGCAAATGACTCAGGATTTTTACCAATGCCAAACCTACCTGAATAAGGAACGTTTTGTCCTATAACTAGTATATCAGGTGTTTCAGCAGCACCTTGTGTTCCGGAATATATAGTATTTTTATTTATTAAAGACTTGCTAACTTTATTTTCTTGGAATATAACCAAGTTAGTGTCTTCTGCAAAAAGTTTCTGTATACTCCCGTTGGCTGGATCTAAATCACTAGTTATAGTTTTGCCAATAGAAAAAACATTTGTTTCGTTAATATCTGTTCTAGAGTTATAAACACCAGAATATATTAATGAAGACTCTCTAACATCTTGAACAGGATTTTTTTCATTCAAATAAGCCCTTACACCTTGTGAGACTATAGAGTTATTGTAACCACCTTTAATTCTAGCTTCTTCTATGTACCAATTATCAACATCGTTTACAGCATTTACAGGAAAAACAGGGTAACCATAAGGATTCCACTCTATTCCAGGCCACTTAGGATCGTTATAAGAACCACTACCTTGAACTTGCTTAGCCCAAAATGAATTAAAATATTTTACTTCTACTATTGCACCCATGTTATAATCACTTATTTTTAATACTTATTACTTTTACTCTTGAGTTATTTCTAATGTAATATCTTCAGCATACATACCTCCACCATCTCTAACACTAAACACTACTTGCCACTTTATAAAATCTATAAATTGAGACCTATCTAGTGACACTGATATAGGATCTGCATTTAACGCAGCAGGAAAATTAAAAGGACTTCCAATTGACATGTTAATAGTTTGAAAGAAATTAGCTGAGCCATCTGGATCTATAGTAAAAACAGGAGCAAAACCTATAAGTCCTCCTACGACAACTTTAACACCATCACTATTAATAACTGTGTTAAGCGTTGAATTTTCATCCTTATCTACGATAGTTACGTAGCCTGAAGTTACTAAATTTTTCTCTAACTCAATTTGATAACTTTGTAAAGGCGTGAAGCCTTTTTCAACTATAATCTGTGGGTATCCACTAGGATTAGCAGCTATTTGATCAGGAGTTAATGGTTTATCTCTACCTTCTATAGCTATTACAGATTTTATTTCCCAAGTTAAATTATTTTTATTTAAAATAGTATCTCCGCTACCATTAGTAGCAAGCCAAGGCGGTGATATAACGGTTTTACTGCCTAGCGGAATACCACTATATGTAGTAGCAGGGGTAGGAGTTGTATATGAAGGCCTTACATTTTCTACAATACCTGTGAAGCTTTTAAACACATCTATTCCAGAGTTAGTTAACTTTACGTCAAACGTAAAATTTGTTTTATTAGAATCATCACTAACAAAAAACCCTGATCCAACAGCTTTGTTGGTACTTATCGTAGCTTGACCACTATTGCTTATACTTAAATTAAACTCATTTGTTCTATTGCTACCATTACCATCTATAACTCTAATTAAACTACCTGTAGTATTAGGATCTATTATATCTGCATTTAAACCACTTAATGGCTGAAAAGTATTAGTACAAATTATTGGTCCAGTTTGTGCTTCTGTTAAGCTAAAACTAATAGGTGAAATACCAAATGGTAAAGTAACAGGTGTTCCAGCTATTATAGCACTATTCAAAGAGTCTATTAAGCCTGCTGTAGTAGTTTCATAATATATGTCTAATAAAGATTTTACGGGCTGCGTTTCTGCAACCGCTAGTTTTGCTGCAAAATTATCTTCTTCAGCAACACCAATAGCTTTTGATGTTGATAATATGCCTACAATAGGATTATTGTTAGAATTGTAAATAATACCAGCTGGTCCAAAAGTTATTATAGAGTTTGCTGGAATAGCCGTAGTAGTTCCTTTTATTTCTACTAAAGGTTTGTTAGAACTATCTATATAATAACGAAAAACATATGCTCCTTCAGAAAGAGGTATAATAGGAGCTCCAAAACTATTTACAACTACAACTGACATTCCTGATTGTATTTTATCATTAGCTGCACCTATTTCTATAGCCGCTGGAGGAGTGCCACCTGTCTGTACTTCTGCACCTATTCGGTCTAAACTTATACCTAAATCCGTTAATTCAGACAATGACACAACATCTTCAACGTCTGCTCCTGGATAAAACTGTTGGCTAGAATTTAAAGTAGAGTTTACATTTTGAACTCTTAAACTTAATTTAGTATCTGACCTATAGTTAGTTTGGCTAGGACCAACATCAAATAAATCTTTAGGTACTTTATTTAAATTGTCACCGAATAAACTAATAGTAGCTCTAGTTGTACTATCTAGCCCATCTTCGTTTATAGCTCCATTTACTATGCCAGGTAAATAAACATTGTAATAATCCTGTTCTTGTTGTTTAACAACTATTTTATAGCTATACCAGCCTGTTAGATTAGGAAATACATTTGTATTGTATATAAAGGTTGCTGGGTCTCCAGAACTACCACTTATTGTAATAACGTCTCCGTTTACGTATCCAACGCCTGGGTTGTTTATAGTTGCAGATACCACGTACGAGGTACCTATAGGTTTGAAAGTTACGTAATCAACAGTTAAGCCAGTTCCTGACCCACCAGTTGTAGCGGCATTAGTGGCACCGGGGCCAGTATAGCCACCAGTAGACTGCAAATTACTTAATGTAGGTGGTTCATAATCCTTGAATAAACCTGGATAACCAAATTTACCTGTTGTTTCCGGTATTACAGAGTTAAATTGAACTTTTAAAGAGTCTCCAGCCCATGTAGTTACCCCGTCAATAAGACCTGGATCTGCTGAGTAAAATGGATGAAAAATAGTAGAACCTCTATAAGACTCTCCTAGAACTGTTGTTTTAGAATTGTCTAATGAAGAAAGTATTACGTCTGACTGTCTACCATATCTATCTGATAAAACTACTCCTACTTGATAATTTCTATTTTGTTTCAACGTGTGGTTTTGGTATTCTTTTTTAATATTAGGATTTATTACTCCAGATTCAGGAGTTGTTATTTGAACTTTTTCAGCTGCAGCTATTTCATAATTTAAAGTATCGTTACTAGTATGACCGTCTGTGTAGTTGCCGTATATAACTCTATTACCTGATACTTCTTGAGCTAAAGCTCTTAACGGAACTCTATCACTCACTCTAGTTATTTCGTCTTCTGGTAAAACTCTTATTGGCGATCTTGATTGATAGTCATATATTATATAAGGATAATCAACATTTTCAAAACTTTCTTTAGTAATAGTATCTAATATTTTTAAAACATTTTCGTTGTCGTCTTTATATATTATATCTATTTCTTTTACATGCATTTTACTAGTTAAATTGCTAAAGTAATTGTCAGCAGAATTTAAATAGTTTGGAGCTGGTATTTTTAAATCAACACTATTAACTAAGTTTTCAAAAAACTTTAAGTCAGTTGATTCGTAAGCTAGCTCAGCATCTGTTATAGTTTGTGCACCTCCATTTATATCGTCTCTAGACTCAGAAAGAAAGTAACCATTTTGATTTGGCACAAAGCAAGCTTGGGTAAATGGAGATATTAAAGAATATTCATTATCATCAAACTTAAACCTATATGCAAATCTTACAAATTTATCTTTTAAAAACTCACAATCACCAGGCCAGTTAGCATTGTAATCTGGGTTAACGCCAGCCGTTATAACCGTGCCAACACCTGTAGTTATTGTTTGAGGATTATCTTTCCACTCTATTATCATAACTAAAGTACCAAGAACTAAAGCTGCATTAGTTAATCTAGCGCCTGCTGGAGTTATGTCATTACCAATAGGATCAGTTATTTTAACTAAAGACCCAACAAAGCTAACAAAAGGATTAGAGCCAAAACCCGGTTCAGGCGAGAAAGGCACTCCAGATTCTATAGATCCAACCCAAGGATCTAATCCATTTGCTGTAGTAAAAGATTCTGTTTCAGGCAAGAACTCACTACATTTGTCTTTCATTGTAGATTGTAACTCTACAACTAAAGTTATTTGAGCAGAACCTGATTTAGGAGCTATGTTTATAATGTCTCCGTTTTGGTAACCAATACCTTGGTTTATTATTTCAACAGCGACTAAATTGCCTGTAGTAGCTGATGTAGCACTAGTTATTTTAACTGTTAAACCAACACCAATACCTGTGCTAGCTGTTGTAGGTACTATTTCATCTAATAAATCAAAATAAGAAGCTGGAGTACCAGGAACTCCCCCACCACTACTTGTAACAGAATAGTCTACTATATAGTCATTAAGTAATTCAATAGGTTCAAAAGGATAATATTTAGCTACTGATATTTGATCTTCATTAGTGTAATACGTTGGGTTAGCTTCGTTACCTGGATTAGCTTTTAAAACGTTAATTTTTCTAGGTTGATTTCTATTGTCGGTCCAGAATAATAAATCTTCAAGTAAATTTATATTTAATATCTCATGAGTTAAAGAAAAGTTTAAAAATTTACCTTCTGTAAGCTTAGTGTTTAAATTTGTTTCAATATTTCTTTTCCATATTTGACAAATAGCATCGTCGCTTGGAAATAAATCTAGCTTATTAGGAGATGTATCTATAAAGTTAGTTATAAAAACATAAACATCTTTATCTTTTTCATCTGCAAAAAAACCAATTATTTTAGCTTCACAATTATCAGCTAATCCAAAATCTGTTAGTTTTAAGTTTCCTAAAGAAGTAGACAATGTCCCAACATCAGAATCTTCAGACTGACTAACTTCGATATTTAAAGCATCTCTGTATTCACCGTTAGGAACTAGTCTCTCATCTAGATCCTTGTTCATTCTAGATTTTATAAAAGTGTTTTTAGTTTGAGCCATGCTTAGTGTTTAATCCATTTAGATTTACCTCTCATTACTTGAGCAAATTCTTCAAGTTTAATATTGCTTAATCTTATCTTAGCGTTTCTTAACTTAGCTGATCTTTCTTTCTTATATCTTTGGACTATATACTCTGGAAAATTAGCTCTTGTAGATACTATAGAGTGCATTATATGAGCATATAAAGCGTCTTCTGCCATTTTAGGTATCTTAGTATCCATATCGTATGCTAAGCCATCAGATATGTATTCTAATATTATTAACTTACCTACTAAGCCACTAGAAAAACTAAACTTACCTTCTCTTTCATTTATAGTAAACCAACCATTTTTTTGTGAAACTTCAGGCTCTAAACCATATCTAGCGCCAAATTCAGCTTTCCACCAAGACCAATTATACACGTCTGCATTTTCAAAAATCTCATTTGTTACTTGGCCTGTTATATCTAAGTTATTATTGTTAGCCCATCTAGTATCCGTTTCTGATTGAGCAGACTGTAAGTTTTGCCCAAGGCTTCCTTGAGTTAGATCTCCAGAAGCATCTTGTATGGGTAAATCTTTTGGGTTACTAGTTAAAGTAGTTGGATATATAATATGTTTAACACCTGTTTTATCAACCCAAGATAATTGAACATAGTTTACGTAGTCTTGAGGTATAGCTACAGATAGACTAGGTGGTATAGTAAGTTCTTGAGAATTAACAGATTTTAAAGTATCATAGCTAAACTCTTGCAAACCTCTTTTAGCATGAAATATAACATCAGTTCTTTTGCACCTAGGTATTAATTTATCCATACCTACATAAGCAACCATAAAATTATTAACTATGTCAGTTAAACTTACGTAAGCGTAGCTACCATAATTTTCCCATATAGAAGGTTCTGATAACTGTATAACTAAAACATCTGAAGCTATTAACGCTGTGCCTAAAGTTATAACATTACCAGAAGCTGTGTACTCTGATGCAGCAACACCATAATCTAACTCAGTGCCATTTTTTAATACACTAAAATTAGTATTAGTACTTGCAGTTGTTATAATTAACTCAGTATCACCTGTCCAAGTAAAACTAGTTCCTGTAACACCTGTAAATGCCTGTTGACCAGAATAGTATTGTGCGTTTGTTTCAGTTATTAACCCCATGTTTTATTATCTTTTTGAATTTACTTCTTCTTGAGCTAGTTCTTGAGCAGCTGCTTGAACTATTTGTGGATCCCTTATTATAACTCCTGAATATTTTAATATTTCTAATATTACTTCTGTTTGTTGGCTATCACTTATTTCAAAATTAGTTGAACCGTATGTGCTGCTAGAATTAAAATTACCACTTGCTAATGTACAAACTGCGTCAGGACCAGGTACTCCAGTACCTCCACCGTTAGGATCAAAAGTGCTTCCTGCAAAAGTTATTGTATCACCTACACTATAACCTGTCCCTGGATCTGAAACAAATATATTAATAATACCACTTCCTAGAGTTATTTCCATTTTTACTTTTAAACCTGTTCCACCTCCAGTTGATGTTATTGTTACACCTGTAGAGTTGTTGTCGTACTCAGCTAAAGCTAATGTAGGCGCTGTAACGTCTAAGTTAGGATTAATAGAACTTAATAAATTTCCTCCGTTATTTAACGAGCTTGCTGCAAAAACCGTAGGGTCATATATAAATTGACCTAAATTACCAGTATAGTATCCCCATCTAACATTAGAAGGTTTCCTAATGTAGTTAAAAGTAACGTCGGTATTTGCAAAAGCTGTTGGACTTGGAAAAACTGTTAGTTTGTCTTGTTGATATTTAGCAACAGGAAAATTATTTGTAGGTTGTGTTAAAGAAGATAGTTTTAATTGATTGTAATCTCTGTTACTTACTATCTCTATAGGCGGAGAATTTGTGCCTTTGTTCCAAGTTGCAGAGCCAAACCTATGTAGATCAGTTGGTTGATCATAAACATTAGTAGTAGCAGCTGGGTTGTTAGAAGCGTTATCTGTTTTTTCAAATATTTGAAACTCTTCCATTATGTGGTCCATTCTAGAAGCGAACTCCACATTTGTCTTTGGCATACGTATGTATTGGTTGTAGTCTTCAAAAAACTTTTCAAAAACTTCTAATTGAACCTGGTTTGCTACATTGTTAAATTCAAAAGGAGTTAAATAACCTCTTTGTTCTTTATTTAATATAGTTAAAACTGTAGTATATACCGTGTTTACGTTTATCGCCATTTTAATATTTTTTAAAAATAAAAAGGCACTTCCCTTTTTCTTCCAATTTTCACTTCTACATCTTTCGCCTTCCAACTAAAACATTCTTCGCCTTTAATAATAAAAATATTAACTTGCGTTAATATCGTTAATATTTCCAACTAAAACATTCTTCGCATTCCAACTAAAACATATAAGCTATATCTTCCAATAAGAGAAGCGCCTTTTTGGTTTTAAGCATAGTAAAATAAAATATCTTCGTGGGACTCTCTAACAATAAAATAAGCTTATAGAGCTATGCTTAATTTATTATATCACTAAATACTTTACGGTACTATGCTTATTTATATAGTTACTTGTTTATTTTTATTATTACTTTTTACTTGAACTTTTTCTCGATAGATCTATAAACTTCAAGCCCTTCATCTGTTTTAAACCAAGCAGCCATAGCTGAGTATGGATTTTCATCAAAAGGTACTGTCATTAGTTTACGACCATTAGCAGCCCATTTAAATGTTCTTTGATCACTGTCAAGTTTAATTATACTTTCTTCAACAGCTCTTATTGCGAAGTTTCTAATTACAACATTTTCATCTTGTGCTAAGCTAATAAAAAGTGCAGGATTGTTTTTAGCAAATAATAATCCATCTCTTTTTAATTCTTTGCTTGAAAGACTAGCAACACTTGAACCTAGTTCAACCCTTAATATAGCTTCTAATTGATCTATGTCCATTGTTTTAGCAGCGTTCATTGCTTCTAGTTCTATTTCCAAGTCTTCATATTCGTTAACTGCTTTAGCTACAGCGTCGAACTCTTTAAATAAAAGACCATTATGTGGGTGTTTAGCTAAGAACTCTTGTAAGTTTCTTTGCTCTTTCTTAACCATTAAATGACCTTTTTCAAATACAATATGTTTTAAAGTAGCTGAGCCTTGTTGCTCATCTACAAATATGCTTTTTTGGTTAGTAGCATATCTTAATTCTCTTTCATAACCTAAATCTTTATCAAACCAAACACAAGGGTATCTTTTAGAGTGTCTAGATGTTATAGTGTAGGTTAAAGGCATTTTACTACCTAATAGAAAGTAATTCCTATCTTTATATTCCCAAGTGTCTTTTTTTACTTCAGGAGTTTTTACAGCTTTAGCTGTAGTTTTCTTTTCTTTTGTTTCCATAATATAATATAATATAATAATTTAAAAAAAGACCCCGCCGAAGCGGGATCTTATTGTTTTTTTGCTTTAATTAAGCGATGCCCTCAAGCTCTGTTGCTGCTGTAGTAGCAGTATCACTCATGTCAATAGTCGTAATACCTCCGCCATCTACTCTACTTATGGCGTCTATAATTTTATTTCGTATAGCGACTCCATTTCCAGTAGAAGTAATCGATAGGAAAATTACACTGTCGTCACCAGCTAATAGCTGATATTGAATATTACACTCGTCAGCTAATCCTTGTACAAATGCAAAATTATCTAAATTAATTACTTGGTCTGCACCTAAGGCAGCGTCGTAAAATTTTATATATCCCATTTTCTTAAATTTTTAAATGTTAATAATTAATTAAGCTCCTTTGAATAACACGAAGTTATTAGCAGCTTGAGTTACTAAACATCTTTCAGATAAGAAATTAACTCTCATAACATCAAGATCAGAAGTATAAGCTCCACCTACAGATCCAGTGATCCAAGATTTCATCTTTC
>WLWH01001296.1_pt1 | contig 16915 bp, 27 predicted proteins | sample 6712741 | NCBI WGS metagenome assembly WLWH01 (sample SAMN12718694, study PRJNA515312) | sponge metagenome | isolation source: marine sponge | host: Mycale hentscheli | place: New Zealand: South Island, Marlborough, Capsize Point | collected 2003-05-01 | reverse complement strand
TGTAGGATCAACATTTTCTTTAATAAGTTTTGTGTGAACTCCATATGCAAAATTTGTCATTTCTTCATCTGCACCAAACCATTCGTTGTTTTGTTGCCAAGCAACTGCTTTTTCATCAGGTTGAGGAACTTCCACAGGTTGTTGTTGAACAGGCTCTTGTTGTACTTGCTGTTGTGCTTGTTGTTGTTCTTCTCTTAAAACTTCATTAGCTAATTGTTGAGGTAAGTATTGTGCTTGTTGACTTGCAAGAGTTGCTTCTGTAAGAATTTGTTGAGCTTTAGCAATAGCTTCAGCATCACCATCTTCATAGGCTTTTTTATAATGTTGCGTAGCGGCTTGTTTCGCAAATTCTGCCTTTTGTTTCGCTTGTTTAACAAGCTCTTGCTGTCCTGTACCAAGAAGTTTATTAAGCCTTTCGTTTTCAGTAGAGGCTCTTTTAGCATAATTAACCGCCTCATCCCTAAGACGTTCTGCTTTTTCTTTTTCTCTTCTTTCTTCATGGTAATCGTACTTTAGTTTCTTTATTCTTTTATTTGCATTTTCAGATAGATCATTTACCTCACTATCTTCTTTTTTTGGAGGCTTTCTATCTTCTAAAGGTCTATCGTCTACTACTTCTACTTCAATATTAGATTCTTTATCAATACCTACTGAAGATTTAAGACCAAAAAACCTATCTTCTGCTGAAGTATCTGTTTCAGGTATATTATCAAAATTTTCTGCTTCGTTTGTTTGTGTATCTGTCATACTCTTTCTATTCCTCTAGGATCTTGAACAACGGCTTCTACGTTGTCATCGTTAATAATTCTGAATTCTTTTCCATGTATTTTTAATCTTGTTCCTGTAAAAGCACGGAAAACAACCCAATCTCCCTCTTGACACCACGCACCTGACGAAAATTTCTTTTTATCATCGTAGCATTCTGCACCCATCTTCATAACAAATCCAACAACAGTGGCTATCTCTTCCGAGTGCATCATGTCATCAGGCTTATATATACCGCCTTTTGTTTTCATTGATATATCAGGTAGTGCAATTAATATTCTATACCCTTTTGGTTCAGGTAATTGAGAAGCTGTCGCTTCTTCTGATTTTTTAATTAAATTTTCTGTAGCAATTTCTGCTTTATTTTTTATAGTTTCGTGCATTTCATTGCTTATAAAGGCTTCGTTTATTCCGCCTTCTTCTTTTTCTTTTTTGCTTGATACTCTATTATCGGTTACTTTCATTTAATCCTCCATAAATCTTTTTTCCATATCAGTCACTTCTCTTTCTGCAATAGATAAACCTTTAATAATACCTATGAGATGACGATAATCAGAGTAATCTTTTGCAGTTCCCTCCAATAGATTTTCTTCAATCTGTATTTTTTCTTCTTGAATCTTTTTTTTCAAAAGACCAAACTGTGTTTCTGCCATTTTTCTCCCTCAGATATAGCTAGTCTGAGTCTTTGTTTTCAGTTGTTATACGAATATCAATTTCTTGAGATTCAGGTATATTTGCTGTCAGAGATATGTTTGAACTTGCACATCCTGTTACTACAAATAAACTTATTACTGTTAGTATTATATATTTCATCGTTAACCTATACTTATATTAATATAATTATTAAACTTATAAAATCAATAACACAAGAATTATTTATATATTCCTTAAAGAATATTTATACAGTTCTTGATTTACCTTTGTGTAGTCCGTGTCTTGCGTGTTGTTTACCTGCTTTAGTTGCGGCTCTTTTCTTTTTGTTTGCTCTTGCTAATTTACTTCTGCCTTTTGATGTAGACTTTAATCTATCTATAGTTTTTTTAGGAGCATACACTTCACCAGTCTCAGATGATTTTTTTCCGCTAGGTGTACTCCATTTTTGTTTAGTCCAATTTTTTAAAGACTTTTGAGATTTTTTTAATGCCATTACTTATAACCACCGCCTGATTTTTTATATCTAGAAGCTAGTAGTTGTGCTTTTCTAGCAGACCATTGACCTGCTTTACCACCTTTAGTACCTGCTTTTATTGAATTAAAAAGTCTTTTTCTCATAGTTGGCTTGGTATAGTTACCTGCTTTATTAACAGTAGATTTTTTATTTGCCATTATTTCCTCTTTTCTTTTTAGTATTTAATCATGATTTTTTTAGAAACTCAATCTTCTTTGTACAAGTTATTAAATGTTACATTAGAGTCAGTATAGCTTTCGTGTTCTTCACTACTGTGTATTTCTTGACTAGGCATAAAGTCAGGAGCTCCTTCTCCTGTAACCCACAATGCAGGATTAGTAACTCTTACTCTGTTGTTTGGTAGAGCAACTAAGTTTCCTTTCCATTGACCTTCAGTCAAATATAATAAATGACTTTGTTTATGTTGATCAGGACTATCTGCAATATCATGCTCTGTATAATCAACAGTAAAGATATACTTAGCCATATAAAATTCACCATCTATTTTTGCATACCATGGTGATGATGATGCTCTGTCTATTGATATAACTGAGTGATGATGAGACATACAATCCCATGGTTGACATAAATGATTTTCCATTCTTTCTGGCCAGTTTTCCACAGGGATATCTGCCATCATTCCTTGTATAGGCATGCGAGCCCACATAGCACCACCATGAACATTATCGTCTTCTTCTTCACAACCTGTAAATATAACTTGAAATGATAATGATCTATCAGGCATGCAATTTACAGCTACAGCTAAACCATGAATAAATTCTCCATGGTATCTTTCGTGACCAGCTGTAAATTCTTTTCTTACCCATACCTTAAAGTATGGAATATTAGATATTAAATAAGACATAAAACCTCCCTAATTTTATTTATCTTTTTCCGCCTCTTTTTTTACCTTTAACTTTTTTACCACTCATCATGCGAGTTCTTCCTTTGACTGCTTTGCCTCCCATCATGCGAGCTCTTCCTTTGACTGCTTTGCCACCCATCATGCGAGTTTTTCCTTTTGCTTTCTTCATAGTATTATCTCCTTTTTAAAATTTTACTTTTACTACCATTTTTCACGATTAGCCCAATATGCCGCAGAACACCTACCTTTGGCAATGTTTTTTGCATGTCTAGCCTTAAAAGATTTACGTCTTGCTTTTTCTGACTTACTTTTTGGATTTTTTCCTGCACCTGAAACACCTTGTTGACCAAATCTAATTGTTTTAATACTGCCATCTTCACACTTAGCTACAACAATATGTGATTTAGTTTTGTGATTAGGAGTTCTTTTCGGTTTATTAAACCCTGAAACTCCTGCTCTTTTTAATCTTGGATCTTTTTCTGCCATTATAATTTTGAGTTTGATTTTGCAAGAGCTATTTGTTTTTGAATTTCAATAGCCAATTTAATACCATCCGCAAATCCTTTTTCATCTACATCTACTTCTTGCATTTCTGCTTCAAGAAGTGCTTCGCCAATACGGACACCTAATTCAGTTCCTGTTAATTTTTCTTTAGATTCAATTTTAGCCATTTCTTTTATAATATCAGCTTTAAGTTTCTCTCTGTTAAGTTTAGCTTTTTCTTGATCTGCCATTGCTTTACGTTGTGATTCGCCTTGTTGTATATCAAGTTCTCTATTTCTTTGCTGAATAATAGGATCTTCCATTTGTTCCATTCTTTGTTGCTGTTGAGCTTCTTGTCTTTTACGAAGAGATAATTTATCTGCGGCTGAAGCAACAAGTTCAGACAATCTTTTTTCAATTTCAGGAGGCATTTCTTCACCAAGAGCAGGTAGTGGTGTACCCATTTCAATTTCAATATCTTTTCTATATTGAAAGGCTAAATGTTCTCTAATATGTGCTTCTGTTGCCATCATAATACTTTGTGCTGAAGGACTTTGTTCAACTAACTGTTGTATTTCAGGATCTTCCATTCCTGCCATATGAACTGCAATATGTGCTTCATGATCTTGATATTCAAATGCTTTAACAGGAACAATATTAACCAAGTTCATATTTTCTAATACAGGATCAGCAGGTTTAATATCTTGTTTGTTTGGAATAACTTTGTCTACGTTTTCAATTCCTAAAACTTCTAACATCTGTCTGTGTAGTTCAGGCATGTCATACATTTCAGGTGCTTGTTGTGCTAACTGAAGTGCGGCTTGATACTGCATAATTCTTTGTGACATTGTTGCGGCGTTTGGATTACTTACAGGAATAACATCAACTCTTCCATCAAAGTCTTTTGCTTTAACAAATTCATCAGGTTTTTCTGCATAAGGATAACTAGGTGAAGTAAATTTAGAAATAATACCACTTAGTATATTGAACTCTTTGTGCATAGATGCATGAAGTCTTGATTGAATAGCACTCATTACTTTCATGGATCTTTCCATGATTGCTAAAGTTGTTCCAACAGGTGCTTCATTGTTCATATCATTTACTTTTAAATCACCTAGACTTGCAAATCTTCTGCCTTCTTCAACAATAGTTGTAAGTAAAGAATATAAAGTTTGACTTGGTTCTTTGTATGGTAAGAACTGTATGTTCTCTCCAATAGATCCACCTGGTACATCTACATCTCTGAACTCACCTGGCATAATTGGTGTGTCGTCACCTTTTATTCTTAACCCTCTAGTCTTAAGACCACCTGGTAAATTAGATAATGTGCCTGCATCAATTAGTTGACGAAGTAAAGAAGTTGCTGATCTACTAAGACCACCAATCATGTGAATTAATCCAAAACCATAAAAACCAATACCTGGTAAATATTGATAATGAACAAAATGTTGTCTTCTCATTTTTTTAGGATCATTTTCTTCATAGTTTCTTCTTATTGAAAGAATCTTTCTACTAGATTTATCTAGGGTTACAATGTACGGAAGAGCAATGCCTGTTTCTTTTCCGTTTTCCATATCCTCGAAACCTTCTAAATCAAGATCAACTTGCATTTCTAAAAGAGTATAACGATTATCGTTATCAAAACTTGTATCGCTTTCACCTGTTAGTTTGTTGTATTTATCAGTTATCTCAGTGATATCAGGAGAAGGAGCAGGTAAATCACATTCTTTAAAAAATCCTGAGTACATTAATTTTTTTATTTCGTTTTCAGTTTTTTTCATTATATGCGTTGCACGTTCACAAGTTAACAAATCACTTGCACCATAGCTAACTACAAAATCTTCAGCAGGTACAAAAATTGCACAAGGTCTATCCATTGTTGGATCAAAATAAACTTTTCTAAAAGCTGATCCTGCTAGTGGTAAAGAAAATAATAATTTTTCTGTTTCAGTTCTATACTCAACCATCTTCTCTGTTAAAAGATAATTCATGTATTCTTGTATTCTATGAGATTGCTGTTCTTTCTCTACATCAATAGTTCCAACAATTTTAGTTTTAACAGGTCCTTCAGCAGGAAATATTTCTGATATTGCTTGTGATTGAAACTTAACTACTGCTTCTGATAACAAAGGATGAAAAACACCGCAAGCACCTGGCCAGGGTTCAGTTCTTTCATCTATTGATAATCCAAGTTGATCTAAACCTGTAACGTAAGTATTTTCCCAATCCGCTCTTGACTCTCTATCTGCATTAAATAATTCTATTAACTCTGATCCTAGAGATGCTAAGTCAGCTTCATCTATTACTTCAGCTAAATTTTCTCCAAATCCTGCTTCTAATCCTGAAGGAGCATCTTCAAAATCAATAATCATACTTCCATCATCTTGCTCTAAAGATGGTTCTATTTCTATTTCTATTTCAGTTGCTACACCATTTAAAGGAACTTCAACTGCGTCAGGATCAATAGGTGTTAATGTTTTTTCTATAGCCATTAGTAATACTGTGCCTTCCTTCTTTCATCAAATGGTTCTTCTTCTTCATCACTAAATAGACTTATAAAACCACCCTGCCTGAATCTTATCAGAGCTTGCGTGCTACTGTCAACAAGGTCATCATGTGATCCATTTGGGAAAGAAGCAAATTCTTCAACAACTTCTTCTGCCCATCTTGTGTCTGGTGCCCATACTACACCTGATGCAAATAAATCTGCAACTGCATTTACACGAGCTACTTTATCATTTCCTCTAGTTGGTGTGTATTCTGAAACAGGAATGCCTGCGGCACGCAATTCAAATATCAATGGCATACCTGCGGCTTTTCCTTCAACTATACATGCATCAGGTTGATAAGTTTTATATAACTCCATAGCTTTTGTTTTCAATTCAGGAAACTCTAATCTATCTTTGTAAGCATCTAATAAAATTAATTGAGGTGCTTGCCTTCCGTCAAATTCATCTTCTGCATAAAATACTCCCCAAGTAGTACAAGCTGAATAGTCCGCTCTTTGTGTTTTTAGAAAAGCTGTATCCCATGATTGTATAATAAATTGACATGGAGGAGGATACTCATCTTCCCAAATTCTCCACCATTCTCTTTTAACCAACGCACCTTCTTCTGAAGTAGGATCTTGTTGATATTGTGCAGACCATTTAGAAACAGGAAGCTCTGCTTTTAATGCTTCAAGTTCTTCTAGTTTCCAAAATTCTGGCCAGAGAGGATTACCTGAGGGCATTAAAGCAGGTAGTTCTATTACTTTCCATTCATCTGAACCACCACGTTTAATGCTTGCATCTACAATTTGACCTGTTAAATCTCTTTTGTGCCAACGTGTCATAACAATAACAATAGCACCGCCAGGTTGTAATCTTTGTCGAGGACCTGATGTATACCATTCATAGGTTTTATTAAAAACATCTGAATCTGCTGATGCACCTTCTTGCTCTGAGTGAGGATCATCAATAATTAATAGATCAGCACCTTTACCTGTAACAGCACCACCCACACCAATCGCAAAGTATTCACCTTTTTTATTTGTATTCCATCTACCTGCAGCCTTACTATCTGCTTGTAGTTTTACTTCTCCAAAGATATCTTGAAAATCAGAATCGCCAACTAAATTTCTAACTTTACGACCAAACCCTACTGCAAGTTCTGCTGTATGTGCTGTTTGAATAACCTTCTTATCAGGAAAATTTCCTAAGAACCAAGCAGGTAAAAGATAACTAGCAAACTCAGATTTTGTATGTCTAGGTGGCATATTGATAATTAATCTTTTTAATTTGCCGTCTATAACATCTTTAAAAGCATCCGCCATAATTCTATGGTGCTCTCCGTTGATAAACGCTGGCCAGACTTCTTTTACAAAGTCTAAGAAATCTAACTTAGCTCCCTCTCTTCTCTTAGCTTTATCATATTCATCTAGTAACTTAAGAAGTTCTTTTTTTTGATCAGGTGAATAACTAGATAAATTATTTAATATTGAAGAAGGATTAATACCATTGCTCATTTTTTTCCTGCTTTTTTATTTCTTGGAAAAGATCTATTAGAACTTCTTGATTTAACAACTAAGTTTTTCTTTTTGTTATTTCTAGGATTTCCATCTTTATGATGAACATCCTTAGTATCACCTTTTTTAACTGTACCTTTTGCTAATGCTCTATTCCTAGCTGTATTTCTAGAAGCTCTTTTTTTCTTTTGTTCTGTTGTACTTTGGTAATTAGAGTATTCTTTTTTATAGTTTCTAACCATTATTTACCTATTTAAAACTTATCTATTATTAAACCTATATCAGCAGATAGTTCCTGTGCACCTGCTAACACTTTCTCAGATTTTTTTTCTATCTTAACGGCTTCGTTTAACATAGCAATAGATCGTTTATCTAACATAGACTTTTTATTCCAATAGCTTTGACTTACGTTTTTAAAAATTCTTTCATGTTCCTCTATCGTAAGGAATTTTTTAAAAAATTTTCCCTTATGTGAGACAAGAACATACTGATCGTTAAAAGATATTGTGCAATCTCCTCCTTTTACTGTTGGGCACTCTTCATCCTTTGACATCACGTTTACTTTTCCTGTAATAAAGTTACCATAGACTGAAAATTTCTCCCCATCAATAGCAACTACTGTATCACCTGCTGATTTTACTTTAGCTTTCGCTAACTTCTTTTTATTTACATCCATAATTGAAATCTCCCTAAAAAACATTATACACAAAAACAAAATATTTGGAAGTCCTAAGTTAGGGAGGACACTCAGGACTTCCTCGTCAAATAAAGGTAGCAAGTCTTACATTCGAATGCTCACAAATCCCTCATTTAACGAATTAACTTGCAAAAAAGTCAGCAAGAGTATATTCTTTAGTAAGAACATAGGTAGATACTACCTATATACTTACTATACTAGATAGATACTAGTATTAGATAGATACTACAGGGGATTTTAAGAAACAAAAACAGAAAAATGCAAAATATTTTTTTTATGCATAGGATTCCTTGGGTTTTTTATGAAAAAAAAAGGGTAACCAACCCTAAAAACAATTAGTGGAGAAAAAAATGGTAAAAAATACTACGAAAATAAAAAAGAAACCAATACCTAAAGCACAGAAAGCAAAAAAACCTATGATAGAGCCTCAAAATGCTAAGATTGGTATAGCTATGGGTGTGATATTAATACTACTAATGCTTATGGCTAACACATAACAGCGATATTTTGAAAACATTCTGATATTACGAGCAAATTAGTTAGGGGATGCTAGCCATTTTCCAAAATCTCACAGGGGTGGTGGGGTATTGGAGTAAGTATTTACCGCTAACCTTAATTAGACCTTTTCTCTGTCCTGTAAGAAATCAGAGAGTCGTTGATTGTGATGATGCTAGTCAGGATTAACCCTGATCCTTAAGGCTATTTAACTTTGATCTTAGTTCTTTCTCTATGTCCTCTAGAGATCGTTGTTCATCTTTGCTGATTGTAACCTCAGAGAACATTGCAATGCTCTTACCCATCATCTCTAAGGCTCTCAGTCTGTGTGTGTTGTTGTCTTCCTCATCCACAATCTTCCATAATTCATTTTCGATCCGTTCTTTGGTCGAGACCTCTTTAACAAATTTTTTCTTGTTCCGATCAGCAATTATCTTATCGACCATAATTGCAACATCATGGTGCTGTGATAATTTCGATGCTTCATTCCTTATCACCGCATCGCTCATCTTTTTAGTATCATAGGCGTGCCTGTAAGCGTCACTAATACTGCAAGGCTCACCATCGATGCCATGACCGAGTGCCTCTGCAAATTTTAATTGCTTTGGTGTCAAAGATTTTTTCTTTGATCCTTTTTTCCTTCCGCCTTCTATGACTGTAAATTTTTCTTTTATTTCATCGCTCATGATCAGAATAATAATGGATCAGGCTCAGAGTATGCAAGAGTACATCTTCAGAGTTAATGCTGAGTAAGGTCTAACGCTTATATTCTTTGAGGAATAATTAATCATATAAATATACTAATTAAGTATTGTAATCATGTACGAAGTGTGAGCATATAATAGGGGTAACCGAGAAGGAGAAAATTTTAGACCACCACATGACGATCAATGAGAAAATCCTTTCAATGATTGTAGAGACATAGTTAGTCATCAGGAGCAACAGCGATGCAAAGGTTTGGAGCAAGGTCTGAATAGTAGGATGCGTAATGCATGACCGAAAGTAGTAGGTAATTGTTCTTGGGTTCTCGTGAGAGACTAATTGATCCCCAATATCTGAGTATTGTTAAGGCGTAGGTTTAAAGACCGAGTTGAGGCGTACAGGATATCGCATGGTGTTACCTACTGATGACCGAGCATGGCTCGGATATCTCTTCGGAGATATGACTTCGCACCATGGATAAAAATAAATGAAGTCGAAACAATTTAAGTTGGAGAGGAAGATAGTCGTTCTGATGGTCTTCCTCTCTGCTTATTCAATTTGTATAGGTGCTGATAATCAGACCTACAGTTCCGATCACCTGACTGTGATCAATAAAAAACGAGTTAAAAAAATGTTAAATAAAAAATTAATAAATGAGTTCGAACACCTAATCGATGTGCAAGACAGATTGTACTCAGACAAAGAGAGGGATAGCAATTACAGAAAGATCATAATGATTGCCACCATCTTGATGAATGACGCAAAGATGAATGCCATCCCAAGATCAATTATGTTCAATCACAAATACTCACTACAAAGTTTGGTGAGATCAGGCGAAGTGAGGGTTAGCTAATGGATATTTCAAAAAATGTTAATCTGCATGTGAGTGAGTATGAATTAAAATTAATTCGATACTTCATAAAAGAAATGCCTCAAGAAGATGATGCTCTCTTTGAAGAGTTTGAAAACTACATTGATGCTCGTTGCATCCTGATAGATAGGGTTCGTGAAGAGATGAATTCGAAACAAGGAAATTGGGATCAAGCGATGATAGATGCGTACAGGAGAAAAACTGCATGAGGAGATTATCTTTCACCGAGCATAGAAACCTATGCATGATTTTAAATGCATTTATGATTGGCGGAATGATCATTATGTTGTTCGCCTCATAACAAATACTGGATCTGAAACAGGGGAATTTATTTCCTCTGTTTTGGAGCTGGTGTTCTAAGATCCAGTTTTTTGAATTGTATAGGTACTTAATCACGCTGTGTGATTGAGACTTAACAACAAAATAATAGGAAAAATAATATGAGAGTTATATCAATGGAAGAAGTATTTAATAAATCAAAAAGAAGTAAATCAACAGAGAAATTCCTTAAGGAATATAAAAAGGAACAAGAAAAGCGATCCGATCTTCAAAAGGAAGAACACCGCAATGATCTAAAAGATGCCTTCGGTGAGGGTAAAACAATAGTGAATGTTCTGACAGGAGAAAAGATCGAATTATAAAATTATAGATAGGAGGGGAACAAAAGTTCCCCTCTCTTAAATTGTATAGGTATGTGATCACATGGTGTGTTCATGACCTTAACTAAAAGAGTGAGTAAAAAATTATGAATGATAATATTATACCAACGAATATTTCCCAAGCTACTGAAGAGATAGTAGGTATTTGGGAAGAAGAAATATCTAATGGAAACTACGACTACGTTCCATGTCTTAGAGGTGGTAGAGGATGCGGTAAGACTTACGCATTTGAAATGATGGCTAAGACTATGGCGGAAAAGAAAGGACTAAAGTTTATCGGTAAATGTTCCTTCCCAAAGAAAGGTGAGTTCGGATATCAGATAATCACAGCGTCTACTTTATCTGCAATGGACATGGGGTTACCTGATATTGAAAAGATAAATATAACGAAGGATCGTGAACAAAAGATTGTTGAGTTTGCTTTCTCATTACTACTACCTATCGGTGGATCAGGAATGTTATTCTTTGATGAAGTCGGACAAGGTGGAGATGATGCACAAAAGTTCATTACACAAATCATTGAGGCTCGATATTTCAATGGTTATGTATTCCCTGAGGAATGGTTAGTCTGTATGGCTACTAACAGGACTAAAGACAGAGCATCATCAAGAGCGATGATCTCACCATTGGAAGACAGGATATCAAGTATGTATGACTTAGAAGTTGACCATGCTTCATGGATCAATGACTTTGCTATACCGAATGGTGTGCATTCTGATATCTTATCTTTGGTTCAGCTAATGCCAAATGTATTAGATACTTTTGATGCCACACCTATCGGTAACAAATCTTGTTCACCAAGGACTGTGACTAAATGGTCAAATCTTTATAAGTTAAACTTCATACAGGGGTTAGATGATAACACCATGAGAAGGAAGTGCATCGAGACTGTTGGCAAAATATTTGCTGAAGAATTTATGTCTTTCAGAAATCTTATCAAGAATGCACCTGATCATAATCTAATACTAAATGATCCTGACAACGCACCTCTCATTGAGGCTCACGATAGTGATGTCAGATATGCTGTCACAAGTTTACTGATAAGATTGGTCAGCAAGGATGCAAGTCATTTTGATAATGCAGTCAAGTATCTATCAAGATTTGAAGTACCTGAGTATGTGGTCTTTGCGTCTAAGATTATGGTTCAGCAAAACCCTGATCTGATGCATACAAAATCATATACAAAAATCGTTAACGACAATGTTCTGTAAGGAGAAATCATGAGCAACATTTTAAATATAGAAAGTAGTTTGAGTAGTATCGGCTACAAAGATAAGTTCACTAAAAAGCAACCATCCTTCACAAAGTTGGACAAAGACTTGAGAAGGATCGTTGAGGACTACAATGCTAAGTCAGACACAAATGACTACATCAACCCTGAGAGAATTAATCTTCACAAAAAACTTATTGACTCACCATTACTTGATGAGATCAACAATGAGTTTAGATTATTCAGAATTGCCATTCAAGAATGGACTGTTCCATTAGGTGGTGGTGAAGTGTTAGTTCTTAATGATACTGCTGACAAAGTTCAATTAGAATGGGATGGTATTGAGGCAAGATTTATCAAGAAGGTAAAAGAGTTTGTTGATCAATATGAAGAGTTGATATTAGAGGCTCAAAAACAATTAGGTTCTGCTTTTGATCCTTCACTTTATCCTCATGTTGATGAGTTGATGGATAGAGAGCAAGACGTTCTTTGTGGATATAGCAGAAAGCCTGTTTATATCTGTACACAGGATGGTGATCCTTCTTTAGAATATCCTGCCAAATCAGGTGAGACTATAGACCTTCCTCTTTACAGGAATAATGTCCACATAAAATCTCTTGCTGAATTTCAGAGATTGCATGGTGGTAAATGGAAGAAGTTGACAGAGACTGTTAGAGGTTTGTTTACTTGCTATCATTATGAGAATGCAGATCAAAGAGCATTCGATGATGATGTTAGTTTGAATAATACTGTATTTGATAAAGATGCCAAGTACGGAAAAAAGCAAGCAACACTTGAGCAAGTATTTAAGCACAATGACAACAAGGTTTCTGATAGCGTGGCTATTTGGAAAAATCAAGTTCTACTATACAAAAAGTTGATTTTCTCATATATTTTCCGTATATTTGTAGTACATCCTTTGAAAATTTTGAAAAAATATTAGGAGGAATTTACGGAGGAGGCAATGTTATTTACCACTTCTTGACACAATCCCCACAAAAATACCACTTTTTACCACTTAGAGTGGGATTCTTCAAATAACCCATTTTCAATGGGGCAAATAGATTTTCTTTTATAGTAATAGTTTTATAATATAATTGTAAGGGTTTTTAAACACTTCTAATAACATATCTTTTTTATTATATTATAGTATATACGTATAGTATTATAATGTCTTAGGTGGTCTTAATTTAGGTCATAAAAAAACCCCTATATTATATAGAGGTTTAAATATTTTTTAGTATAAAGGATTAATTAGATTTCTCTAATTTATCTATAGTGGGTGGTTGTAAATTTAATCCTTTTTCTTTACATTTTTTATTAAATGATTCTACCGCTTTATCATACGCTTCTTTTTCTGATGAACCTTCTCCACCTACAGATATAATAATTTCACTAGTAGATTTATTAGTTACTTTAATATCTATTCTATGAGAACCAAACATATTAAATTTTGTTCCACTTACTAAGTATTCTTCTTGTTCTCTTAATACCCTTTTAACTATACGTTTGATGTCTGATTCGTTTAATTTAATTACTTTCATTTCTTTATGTGTTTCTATATAAATATATACAGTTGAAGGATTGTTTTTAGTATAGGGAGAATTATTATTTTCATTACGGTAATCATTATGATCGTGAGTTATGAATCATCATCCTTTTTGATTTTAACAATCCCCTATTCCGTAGAATACACAGTCTATTAATTCTCTGTCTTCATTGTCCCATACATACACTTGTGAATCTCTTCCGCTCATTCTATCTTTACATATTCTGTGGTGACCATCCATTACAAATAAATTTCCATTATCATTGTATATGTGAATATCTTTTTCTCCATATACCTCATCACTTAATTCATCTATATAGTTTATATCTATATCGTTTTGTGTACTATATAATATTTGATTGGTGGGAATTATTACTTTATCCTTATTAGGAAATAAATCCATTGTTTCTTTAGTATAGTTAATTACACTATCTTTTACATTTACATAACTATGTACATTATATCTATCATCATTTTGATAATCATAATATACAATACCACATTCATTGTGTACTCTTTCTTCCTTTAATATTTTTCTAATATGGTTTTTCATATATTAATAAATATATACGATTGGAAGATTGTTTTTAGTATAGGGATAATTATGATGGTGAGTTATGAATCATCACCCTTTTTCTATAATGGTTTAATGTAATATCCCTATTCAGTAATCTTGAGTTAAATTTATATTCTTTTTTCATATTACTATTATAAGGATTATTTTGGTTAAAGTCAAAAACCTTCGATCGCCCAATTGTCAAATCATCCCAGCCCTTCTTGTGGGATATTATTTGGTTTTATTTATGAGGATTTTAGTTTCTATATTATCAGATATCATTGTTCTAAATTCTTTTAAAACTTTATTTACTTCTTTATCAGTTAAACCAAACTGATTTTTAGAATATTCTATGAATTTATTTCTATCAAACGTATTACGAAGAGGGTAAGTTCTTTTTCTATCCCAATTGGATGGAATGACAGAAGATGAATTTTTAAATGTGTATTGTATTCTCCCTACAATCTCTCCCCATTCTTTAAGGTTTTCTTTTTTAAATTCTATCTTAGTTTCCCCCACTAAAACTTCTAATACTTTATCTAAATCTTTCATATAACAAATATATGTAATTTATTTTACATATACAAAAAAAACCCCTATATTTCTATAAGGGTTAGACTAAAATAGGTTATACCTTTTTTGTTTTAGGAAAAAATTCATCCAACCAACCATTTCTCATAGATGAGGAATACGCACTTCTAGATTCTTTATAAAATTCATACCTAGTTTTATACTTTAACGCCTCTTTTCTACAATTTTCTTTTATAATCCAATGTCTATAAGGAGTTCCTTCCATATGGGCACATATATCATCCAACCATTTATTTTTCCAAGACGAATTATATGCACTTCTAGACCCTTTCAGAAATTCATACCTAAATTTATACTTTAACGCCTCTTTTTTACAATTTTCTTTTGACCAATAACCTTTAGGTTTCATTAATTCTATCATATGACTACATACTTCGTCCAACCAACCATTTATACAAGATGACCTATAAGCACCACTGCATCCTTTACTAAATTCATTCCTAGTCTTATACTTTAACGCCTCTTTTTTACAAGTATCATAATCCCATTTTAGAATACCACCCCCCAAACCACCAGTCTTCATTATATTTAGCATATACCAACCATTTGTTATATATTTATTCTCCCACATAGTTTCTTCTTTTGACGCCAATTCTTCATCCATATAATCTGTTAATTGAATGAATTTTGGTATTAATTTGGTTTCCTCTATGTGTTTATAAACTGGACTATTAATATTATTCATATGTTTATTATACCTTTTTTTAAAATTACTTGTTAAACCCACATACGCATGATTATCTTCAAATTCAAAAACATATATACCTCTATTTTTTAAATTACCAACAACTTGCATATGTTTACATATATCATCCATCCAACCATTTATACGAGATGAATTATATGAACCAGCAGAACCTTTATAAAATTCATACCTAGATTTATACTTTAACGCCTCTTTTTTACAATTTTCTTTTATATCCCAATGACCATTAGGTTTCCTTAGTCTTTCCATATGCCCACATATATCATCCAACCATCCATTTCTCCGAGTTGCTAAATACGCACCCTTAGACCCTTTCTGAAATTCTACCCTAGTCTTATACTTCAATGATTCCTGTAAACAATTTTCTTTTATATTCCAATACCCACTAGGTTTTCCTTTACTCATCTTTGTTTTGTTTTAACGTATTTTTCACTAGTAAGTTTTTCATATACTTTCGCAAAGTCTATTATGTCATCTCTTTCTTCTAAGACATACATTACCTTTCTTCTTTTCTTATTCATATTCGATTTATAAATTTTTCAATACTGTCTCCAAAGAATATAATGATTCTTTATCTTTTTTGGTTTTATCTGTTTTGGATTTAATGTAGTTAATAGCGTCAATAATTTCTTGTTTCTTACTCTTAACCTTACCAGTGTCTTTTAACTCTGTGGGATTATTAATAATAACTACTGTTTTTTCTTCTGACTTTGTGTGATATATCGTTTCAAATATCTTAACTGCGTTTAACGCTCTTCTGGTTGTTAATCGAATGATTAGGTAACAAAATAATTTCTTCATATAACAAATATATGAAATTTATTTTATATATACAAAAAAAACCCTATTATTATAGAGGTTTAATTAATTTTATGTATTGAAGTATTATTCCCTATCATCTATTTGTACACCATTTTCATCTCTAAGATATATTACATCCCCATCCTCATTAAATTCTCTACCCGCAAAATCTCCGTCTATATCTAATATAGTTGTCCACTGATTTGGGAATCTCTCATCTTCATATTTTGTAATTTCCCAACGTATTTCATCGAGAGGATCGAAGTGTTCATCATAAAGTACCATCCCTTCACTATTATATACACCCATCCAATCTTTATCTGTTATAACTATATCAGAAACTTCTGTGTTAAATAAATATGAAAATAACTTTTTTATATCAGATATTTTGTCTATACCATAGTAACCCATTTCCTTAAAATAAGGTAGTTTGATTCGTTTAGATATATTTTGTAAGGTAATATCGTCTACACTTTCTTTTAATATTCTTCTTATTAAGGATTTCATATATTATAAATATATTGTATAAATAAAAAACCCCTATATTACTATAAGGGTTTAATTAAAATTATATTATTATTAACTATATTTTAATCCCATTTGGTATAAGAATTCTTTAACTTCAGATTGTGATATCGCACCATCTTCTAAATCTTCATGATAACCCTCACATCTAATTGCATCTTCTAAGGTGATACCTCTTAGAATTTTTTTCCATTTTTTATGTATTTCTTCCTCACTCAACTTTTTTATATTATAGTTAATATTCTTTTATGACTTTTTTAAATGCG
>WLWH01001294.1_pt1 | contig 16928 bp, 12 predicted proteins | sample 6712741 | NCBI WGS metagenome assembly WLWH01 (sample SAMN12718694, study PRJNA515312) | sponge metagenome | isolation source: marine sponge | host: Mycale hentscheli | place: New Zealand: South Island, Marlborough, Capsize Point | collected 2003-05-01 | reverse complement strand
TACCCAGGGGCATCGCGTCGGAGAAAGAACCTTGACCGAAAGGATAGACTAGGAATACTGCACTCGCTGCAGCTACTGGTGCGGAATATGCCACACAGATCCAGGGTCTCATACCCAAACGATAAGAAAGTTCCCACTCACGTCCCATATAAGCATAGATGCCGATAAGGAAGTGGAAAACTACCAGTTGGAAAGGACCACCATTGTAAAGCCACTCATCGAGTGAGGCTGCTTCCCAGATGGGGTAGAAATGTAGACCGATTGCATTGGAGGAAGGAACGACAGCACCAGAGATGATGTTGTTTCCATACATGAGTGAACCAGCAACGGGTTCACGGATACCGTCGATGTCCACAGGAGGAGCACCTACGAATGCAATAATGAAACAGATGGTTGCCGCCAACAGAGTTGGGATCATCAGTACACCGAACCAACCGACATAGAGACGATTGTTGGTGGAAGTAACCCAGTCACAGAAGTTATTCCATGTGGATTGTGATTGTTGCCTTGAAAGTGTAGCCATTGTAATGTACTAAAAGTAAGATCATCAGGGAAATGATGGTTTTACTATTCCTGTATCACCCTTAGATACAGGTATGAAAGACGTTTTTATACTCCCTATAGGTCTTGGTTTAAGGGGAGTGTAAGTAGAAACACCTAACTGGGTTAGGATATCAACATAACTTTGTTTATTTATGTAACAAAAAAGTTACGTTTGATTACCCATGTATCATACCACAAAAAAACACCCCTGTTAAGTCGGTGTTCCACTTAAAGAACTGACACTTAACAAGAGTGTTGGTTTTTACTACAATAGGTTTGTTACCGATAAAGGTTGGGCTTAGCTTAGTATCTAAACTCTTCAAGCTTATCTAGAACCTTATTCAGATACTCATAATAGGGTTTTTAATAATTTAAAAAATTATTTTGGATATCTTAATTTTACACTTGTGATTCCAATATACCAATTACCTGTTGTAGCAGCCACTCCCAACTTTCCATCAGTCATATCATGGTATAGTTGATCTAATTGATCACTCATACTTAAGTATCCATCAGTTGATGCAAGACCAATACGTTTTTCTATATACTCTTTATTGACATAAGGTATAGAAATCCACACATCATTAATTCCTTCATCTGTCGGGCAAGGTACATCGGCTCCATTTGGATCTCCACCCCAGTCAACGATATAATGTGGGGGAGTACTTTGATTTAATATGTATTCACAATGATTCAATCCCATTTTTTCAATTACTAAATTTATATCACAATTTTTATCAATAGCCATTTTTTTATATTTTTATTATGAATTTTGTTATTTTATTTATTAATTATCATTCAACATTGGCAGATATATCAGCTTTTGTTACTACCTTTCAGTATGTATAACGAAGAATAATGTTCGTCTACACCTGAAATATTTACAGCTAGGCCCTTCTGCCAGTCGGCGTTGTAATAATGTCGGCCAAACTGTAGTTCAAATTCTTTATTACCGGACTCCCAATAAATAAATCCAGTTTTTCCAAAATTATTAACACCAACCCAATAGTTATCTTGTTGAGTCCAGTTGTTACCTGAATAAGATTCTGTCAGAATCTCATCATCAGTTACATTGCGTATTCTCCCTTGAGTAGCATTAACTCTAAATGAGGGAGTTATATAATGTATTTGATACACTCCTGGTCCTAATGTAAATTTATTGCTACTTAAACTTACTATTATATTATGAGGATCCGAAACAATTGTATTTAAATCTCTCTGTTGATACCTAATGTTCACAGCGGCACCACCACTAGTTCCTGAAGATTTAACATCTGCCAAAATAGCCGCACATGTAAATCCAATTCCTGCAATACCACTTGCATCACCAGTAAACGTTCCCGTTGTTGTTATAATTCCAGTTGTAATTAAATTTTCAGTAAAAATATCACTTGTTGATACTGTTCCATTATAATGACCTCCTGAAAATGTGGTTGTTGAAAGAATACCTACAACATCTAAAGTTTTTGTTGGTGTTTCATTACCAAGACCAATATTTCCAGAAGTATCAATAGATAACATATTATCCGAAACCAAATTAGCTAAGTTACGTGTTCTTCCCATAATTGTACCTTAAAATTTGTAGATGTTAATAACAGTATAATAAGAATTACCCCAGTCCGACGCTGGTCCACTATATCCAAATCCGTAAGAGCTTACTGTGTTCGAACATTGATGTTCAACTCTAAATTCTGTGCTACTAGCTAAAGTAATTTTTGGAGAAACACCTACAACTCTATGTGAAGCGATAAAATTATTGTAATAAAACATACATGAATTGGGAATTATAGTTGTGCCACCACCAACAACTTCACTATCAGTTACATTATATAATCTACAAGAAGTTCTCTGGACTCTAAAAGAAGGCACAGAGTAATCAATTGCATATGTTCCAGATGGAAGAGTAAATGCATTATTATTTAAAGTAACACCAATTGCTCCAGTTGAATTTCCAATCAAATCACCATCAAAAAGTATTGTATTTAAATCTCTTGTTCTCCATGCACCGGAAGTAAAAGTACCACCATGAACATTATATGCCTTTTGATCTATTATTTTTGAAAATGCGGTAGCTCCAATTCCAGATAATTTATCTCCGTCACCAATAAAACCTGAAGCAGTTATATTACCAGTTAGGTTTAAAGAAAATGTGCCATTAATATCTTTAACTGACTCGGCAGATCCAATATCAGATGGACCAGTTGTAAAAGATATAGTAGAACCAGTACCAATAGTAGTTATTCCAATGATATCTAATTTTTGATTTGGGATGGTGCTTCCTATACCAACAAATCCATTACTTAGATTTGTTGTAACTATTGAAGATAAATCTGCAAGTGATCTTGTGCGTCCCATTTTTTTAAAATTTCTTAATGGTAATTATAGAATAGATTGATCTTATAGTGTCATCATTAACTTGAGTCTCAAAGTTATTGTAGACGGCGCAATGGCCAAAACTGTCATTGTCCAAACTACCAGTATTACATATATGCTGAAGAGTATAATAACCAGTATAATCAATGGTAGTGTATGCTATACCTACAGACCAACATCCCATCGGGTACGAACTACTATCCTGACTATAATTGTTAGTACCATAAAAATATAATTCATTAGTACCAGTTGCTCCTACACCAACCTGTTTTAAACGAGATTTGTGTGAATCGACGGTGTTTGCAGGACATTTCCATTCAAAAATATATGAACCTGGATCCAAATCAAACTGATTAGAGTTTGAACTAAGAATTACAAATTTTTCAGTGCTTGCAGCACCCCCAGTATATGAAATTGTATTTAAATCTCTTGTTCTCCATGCACCGGAAGTAAAAGTACCACCATTTTCTTCTGCACCTTTTTCATCATATACAATTGCAATAGAAGTAAATGCAATTCCAGATAAACCATCAGTATTTCCTGTAAAAGAATCTGCACGTATTAATCCCGTGGAATTTATAGTATTAATACTACCAATTGATGTAGCATCATTTGCACTTTCAACAGATATATTGGTTGTGAATATCTCAGTTGTATTAATATCACCTCCTACATCTAATTTTGTTTTTGGAATAGTACTTCCTATACCAACTCTAGAATTAGCACGATCAACCGATATAGTTCTAGCCAAATCAGCTGTTAATCTTGTTTTTCTTTTTAATCTTGGAAGAGCCATTATTTTAAAGTATAATCTTGTGTCATTCTAAACCAATAATATCTGGTGGAAGTGCTATAGTTAGGGGATGAACCTTCAAAGTACAAATAATTTCCAGCTGGATAACCATCAGAATCTACAGTATTACCCGTAGTACCTGAAGGTGTTCCTCCACTATCATAGTTCCATACATTAGAAGTACTTTGGGCAATAGGAATAGATGTAAAAGATGTTGTTGGTGCAACTAGTGTTGTAGTATAATAGATATTTTTTTCCCATCTTCCACTTCCAGTGGCCGTTGCTGGATCATGATCTATGTCGCCATCTGTAGTATCAATCAGTTGCATACCATCAAATTGTATATCCTGGTTCCACCAATCACCTATTTTATATGCAAAATAAATTCTCCCTGTTTTTCCACTATAAGCAGAGAGATCTTCTGAATATGAGTTCCATGTTTGTCCAGTTCCTGTATGTTGTTGTCCAGAAATAGTTCTCAAAGTATAAGCAGTACCATTACTTTCTTGCCATATAACATATGTGGTATTAATAGCTGACCCATAAGCATAATATTTCCAATTGAAAAATGGGGATCCACTTGATCCTTTTGTGAAAGATGGATTTGGTCCTCCAAGACCACATATACTCATAAATGGTGCCATAATACTATGCGAAGTTAACTAAATTTGAAAGAACAACATAAGTTGCATCAGAGGTTTTAATTATATTGTATGTATAAACATCATATCCCCCAGCACCACCTTCTGATGGAGCCGAACCACCCAACCACTCTTCTGTAACTGCACTACTATCAATTGTTAATTCTGCAGAATATCCAGTTGCATCTGCAGTTGTAATTATCACCACTGTTATTGCTTCTCCAATACTCATTTTGGCATTTACTGAGGAACCACCAAATACTAAATTTGGTGTGGAAGTTGTTGTCTCTTCAGTTGTAAAGAGATGAACCATTCCATTTGCAAGATCTATACCTGTATTATCACTTAATTTACCAGCAGTTATATTAACACCTTCTTTTAATAATCCAGATAAATCTACATTACCACTAAATGTTCCACCACTAAATGTTGTTGCAGTAACAATACCAGTAAGATTGACATCACCAGTTCCATTTATATTTTTTCCATTAACATCTAAATCACCACCTAATTGTGGAGTTGTATCTTCAACGACATTTGATATACCTGTGATAGTTAAATTAGCAGATATTTGTTGTGCTACAATTTCTACAATATCATTGACTGTTGCACCATCAGTTAAAACTACACTAGTTCCATTTGTTGCCGTAAATTCATCTTGACCATCAAGTTTAATGCCATTTAAGAATACATCAACATAACCGACAGTATAAGTTGCACTGAATGTTGTTTGATTTGCTGTTGCAATATATCGATTTGTAGTCCTAATTGCTGATGGAATTGATATATCAGTGACAGCTCCATCATCTGCCATTGTAATTCCAGTTCCAACAAAATTAATTGTCCCTGCAGATGATGTAATTTCAGTTCCACCAGACTGAATACCGATTGCACCACCACCACCTCCTCCAGATGCTGATATTGTTGTATTTGTGACTGTTAAATTTGATCCTACAGTAAGGTAAGTCAACTTTCCTGCAGAATCATCCCAGAATACCAACTTATCTGCACCTGCATCATCGGCAGAAATAGCTCCAGATGATACTGAAAGAATATCAGTTGCACTAGATTCTATGGATACAGTATCTCCACCACCTCCTCCACCAGAAGACGCAAAGGTTATACTATCTCCACCTGCATTTGTGGTGATAGTCATATTGCTACCGGCAACCAATGTCAATGTATCAGTTGCACTGTCAGCAACTACATCACTCTGACCAGAAACAGCAATGGTTTCAAATGAATTTGAAGAACTACCACCAGATGCTGCAATAGTAACAGCACCAGTTGGTCCACCGGTTAATGTGATATTAGATCCAGCAGTAATAGAAGTTACAACACCAGTCAGATTAACACCACTAATTGCTGGAAGTGTTCCTGTTATGTTTGCTGCAGGAAGATTGGTTAAGTTAGTACCAGATGCTGCAGGCAATGTTGCTGGAAATCTAGCATCAGGAATAGTTCCAGAATCAAGTTCTGATGCATTCAATGAGGTGAGATTAACACCACTTCCATCATTGAGAAGAAGTGTTCCTGCAGTTGCTGGAAGTTTTATAGTTGGATTACCACTAAAATCACCATGATCTGGTGCTTGAAGTCTCGCATAATGAGCATTGTTTGTCTCACAATATAAATCAAGTCTACCAGAAGTTCCATCATCACTTTTGACAGAAACAATATTTGTTGCTGTAACAATGCCAGAAACATTTACAGAACCAGCAGTAATATCATCAACAATGATATCAGGAGTTCCAGTTAATCCAGCAGAAGTACCTGTTGTATTACCAGTTAAGTTTCCTACGAATCCAGATGTTGCTGTAACAATGCCAGAAACATTTACATTATTGACTTCAAAACCTTGACTATGTAAATTTTGAGTATGGAATTGTATTCCATTAGTCTGACCTAAAGTGAGGGCAGTTCCAACGTTGACTACATTATTAGTACCATCAAGTGTTAATGAAGAAGAACCAACGGTAAGGATACCAGTAACTCTTGCGTTACCTTCAACAACTAGAGCAGTAGTTGCCGTTCCTGTTAAAACTCTAACTCCTGTCCTTGCCGTTACAATACCAATTGAATCTATATTTGTTACATCTTCATAAGTAAGTGTTCCTGCAATAGATACATTACCAACTGCTGTAATGTCCGTAACAGTAATACTCGGAGAACCAGTTAATCCTCCCGATGTTCCACTAATATCATCACTTGAAGTAATAAATCCAGCACCATTAGTCAGTTGATTGGTATTGGTAAATGATGTAGTAATAAATCCAGCACCATTAGTCAGTTGATTGGTATTTGTTGGAATTGTTGGAGTATTTGTAAAATTGTCATAATCAAGATAATAAGATGCTGCCTGATTGTTTAAATTAGTTGCAGTAGTTGCTGTTCCAGTTACATCACCAACAAAATTGGTTGCTGTTACAACGCCAACACTCATTCCCGTTGAAGAAGTGTTGCCTAAATCTAAAGTTTCGTCTAGTGTTTGAGATCCTGATCCTCCAGAAGCACTTGCACCAACCCACTTACCCGAGGAAGAATCATACTTGAGAAATTTACCATTAACTTTTGCAGTATCTCTATCAACATCATCAAGGAACTCAAGTCTAGTCTCACCACCACCACCGAGTGATGCAAGTTGATGTTGAATACGATTAATGAATAATCTGTAGTGGTTTGAAAGATCATTTAGTGTTAAAAAATTTTGATCCATCGGAGTAAGTGGATCAACCTGATCACCAGATCTCTCCTCTTCTTCTTTAATTTGTTCTGGAAGTTCCTTGAAAAGATAGTTCTCTTTTAATTCAACCTGTTCAGTCTTGATTACAGAAGCAAGTTTAGATAACTCTTTCAGTTCTTTTTTGATAGAGGTAATGTTTTTATTAACTTTTGAGATATCTTTATCATAATACTTAACTTCAGGAAGTGATTTTACTTCTTCGTTAAGGTCATTGAAAAACTTTAAAAGAGCTTCGTCAGCCTTTACACTCTGACTATCAATCTCTTTTATCTGTTCCTGGAGAGATTGTTTTAGTTTATTCTGCTCACTTATGATAGATTTTTTTAATTTTCTATCATCATCCTTAAACTCATTATGTTGTTCCCAAATTCTAGTAGAAACATCTCTAACTTGCTTAAGAAGTTTATCCTTTGTTTCTTCAAGATTTACAACAGTTTGATCAAAATTCTTAGTAAGATCTTTTACGTCTATCTTTAACTCAAATTCTTTAGTTGCAATAGTATCGTTTAATTCATTGACGCGATAGTCAATCTTTTCTCTGATAAGGTCAAGGTGTCCTTGAACCTTATTAAAGTCATCATCAATGATACTGAAAGTTTTATCAATCCAAGAGAAATCAGGAACTTCCTGAACTTTCTGAACCCAGTCAGGAAATGTAGGAATATTTTGATTTACTTCTTCAATTCTTGATTTTAATGAATTGAGATCACTCTCGTAATATTTTACTTCTGGAAGAGAATCAATTTCTTCCTTTATACGACCAATCTTATCATAAATGAATTGAATATCTGCATCATAATACTTGACCTCTGGGAGTTCAGGTATTTTTGATTCAATTTCAGTTAATTTGTCTTCATTTAAATCTTGAATTTGTGATAGTTTATCACTTAATTCTTTTAGTTGTTCATCATAATACCTAATTTCTGGTATTTCTGGTATATCCTTTCTTACATCATTTACAAGACGTACTAATTCTGACCACTCTGGCGCAGTTTCTGATAAAACAGTTTCAATATCTTTTTCTTCTTCAATCAACGACTCTTCTTCAACTGATTCTGAAATATAATCTTGTACTGATAAAAGCTCTTCTTCTTTGACTTCGATAAAATCTTTGTAAGAGGGCAAATTGCTCTCTTTTACTATATCATTTATTGACGGCAGATCTTCGTTGGTCATTTTATTAGTGCAGTACTTTGGGATTTCTCTCCCTGAAATACTATTTATCTTCTTTACTTCTTAATAAAATTAAGTAGTGATTCCTGCCGTAACTTCTGCCATTCCCTCAAGGATTCTTTCTACAGAACCACCAGATGATGTGATTCTTACATCATAAAGATATCTTCCTGATTTAACATTTACAGATACACCAGAAGTCATGGCAAGTGATACCACAGATGTGATGGTATTAATACCAACAGTAAAGGAATGAGATGTTGAAGAAGTTGAATGTTTCTTCAACTTTGACTCTCCAGTAAAACCATTCAAATTCTTTAGACTTCCATCAGGATTTTTAGAGATGTATGTAAAACTAAAATCAGAAGCTTGTGGTATAACAATATTGACTGACGGGGTAGCCATTTTATTATCTTTTTAGTTATTTATCTGGTGTGTTGTTCTTCAAGAGTTTTTGTAACTCAGCTGTAGATCCGACAAACAGTGCATTATTCACAGTGGTTGGACCTTTAGTATCTTTCTCTTCCTGAACATCCTTTAACTTCTGTTGAAGTGTTAGGAGTTTATCTGTAGCATCAGCCACATTCTTAATCAACTGACCTGCGACTTCATATGCACGAGGCATCTCACTCTCCTGAGCCAGTTCAAGGATACCATCGATGGCTTCCTGCCCTTTCTCAATGATCGAATAGAGATTACCCCTGGTATATTCGTAATCTCTCTTGATATCCTCTGAACCGGATTTGATTTTTTCAATCTTCCTTTCCGTTACTTCTACTTCTGTGGGCTCAACATCAAAAGCTTCATCAAGTTTCTCATACTTAGTCATAGATTACCTCAAAAAACACTACCACTAAATCCGAAGTCATCTCCGAATTCAATCAACTTGTTATCTTCCTTGGTGATACTATAAACATCTGTACCAAGAACATGAGCAGAAGCATTAGTGTTGTCCTGACCTCTTCTAACTCTTATGTTGTCACCAACGATCTTCTCAACAAACATTTCCTCAGTACCAATATACACATAAGTGTTCTCAGTAATACCACCAGGATTTGTAACCTTGATAGTTGTTTGTGAGATATCAACATCTTCATCCAAGTTGCTAATCAAACTATTGTCATAGTCCTTAGTAGCTCTTGGTGTGACTTGATATGTGAGGTCTCTAGTTGCAACTCCACCACCAGTGGAACCAGCAAGATATCCAATGGTGACCTTTCTGATGATGTCTCCAGATACATCAGCGACAGGACCAAATAGATAGGTCTTAGCTGTGAATTGAAGAGTATAAACTAAAGCTCTTCTGGTTTCAAAGTTACCCTCATAGTCATCATCCATACTCACACTATCAAGAACAACAGGAACATCCCTAATCTCATTCAAGTTTCCAAGAAACTTAATTGAGAGATTGTATTGTGGTTGAAAGTATGGAAGAATCTGTTCAACGATCTGTAACATATCATCGTTCAGTTTCGTGTAGATCGAGAGCTCAAATCCCATGTTGTATGGGACAGGAGAATACACTCTCTTAATCTCACTACCGTCAGGTGTTCTAGTTACAAATGTTTGATTCTTTGTTGTTTTTCTGGAAGGATCATAAGTGAGTGATTTAAACTCAAATGACATTCTGGGGAGAGTAATCTGAACAGGACGATTTAGGTTAGCTTCCTGTTGCATACGAGCAAGAAACTTTTGAGTAGGTCCATATGCAATAGGAACCTGGATCACACTCACGGTTTGATTTGAGTCGTTCTGGTGTTGAACTTCTATACCGTTGAATAGTGATCCAAACCCAATAATTGTAGATCTAAGGATCTCATTATAGAAATACTCAAACATCGTCCTGTGGTTTAGATATACTACTATTTAACAAGATAATATTTAAGGATCCCCAAAAGGATTACTATCAGTGAAATCAAGTATCTTATCTGCTTGTGTTTCGATATTATCATTGTCTGCAAATGGTGTAACTAAGTCATCAACAATTTGTGATCTGAGTGCATAACACGCACCGGACTCTTGTCCAATAACAAGTTCATTTCCTGAGAATGTTCCATCGACAACTTTGATGGTAAGTTCAAGACTTGTTTCATTCCAAGAGTTAACCCTAGCTGTGGTTCCTGAGGTTCCACCAGTAACAACTTCATTGAAGATGAAAGTCCCAACACCAACAGTAGCTCCAAGTCCAACAGGATTGTCAATGGTTACACTAGTGATAGTTGTAACTCCTGTGAGATTATAGTTTTCACCACCATATCTGATGTAACCTGCTGTAACAACACCAGCGTTATTGATGACACCATAACCAAATCCAGTACTAACACCTGTAGTATTTCCACCACCAACAACAAAGGTAAAGTTTGGACTTGTAGTATATCCTGAACCACCACCTGTAATTGTTACAAACTGGATAGAACCGTTGGTCGAGATGCCACTAGTTGCTTTGGCACTACTACCGTCATCATTTCCAGATGGAGTAATAGAAATCATTGGTTTAACAGTGTATCCACAACCAGCATTTACTAGGTCAATGGCCTCAATCATACCACCATACATTCCATTACACTGAATAAACTCATTAGTGATGGATGCAATACCAACTGTGGTCGTTCCTGGTGAGGAAGAGAATCCAATTTCTGGTCTATATGAGTATTTTTTACCCATATTTGAGATACTGATGAGATTTACAGCACCAAAAGTACAAATTCCAGCAGTTGCGGTAGCTGTAACAGCCGCTCCAATCATGTTTAGGGTCTGAATATAACCAAAATCAACTAAATTATCATCAATTTTACCAATTCCAGTGTCTACAACCTCATCTTCGTAACGGAATAGTTCACAAGTGAGTGTATAGACGTAGTTTTTCTTTAATTGATAGAATGGTTGCTCATGTTCTACGAATTTTATCTCAAAAATACGGTCTCCAAGAGGAAAATAGATCAAATCTCCCTCTTTTGGACGTGAAGAGAGCTCAATATTGGGTAAATTTTCAATTAAAGGGGAAATATAGTTCTCATATCTCTCTCTAGAGATGATTAAAGTACAATCATCCTTGTCTTCGATACCAAATCTGGATAAAAGTGTCCCTTGACCACCAAATCCTTCATAAGAATCCAGATATGCCTCTAAAGGATAGGCAGAATCGAACTTAGATTCGATAACTTCTTTGATTACAGTGTTAGTTGTGACATATTTACGAGGCAAATAATAACACTCGACACCATACATCCTCAACTGTTCGTTGATAAGACTTTGTACAAGACCTTGCTCTGACTTTGTACCGTTTAAAAAGAAAGGATTAAGTGCCATATCAACCAATCATATCCATAGGAGGAAGTTCATAATTATATGTCATTCTCTCACGAATTGTCTCTAATTCTTTTTCAGCATCATCATAAATTTGTCTACCATTAAACTCAATACCACCAGGTAGTTTTACACCCTGGAACTTGATCAAGTTCATGCCCCACTGTCTCTTAATGAGTGAAGTTAGATATGGTTTTAGGAAAGAATCATTCCAAAGTCTTGAGTAATCGTCTCCATCAAGTCCTCTGTAACATTCAATAATCAAGAACTCATCCACTTGTAAGTTCTCCCAATCAACATCGAGATACATTCTGTCAGATCTTTGATTGAACCTAATCTGTTTATGAGTATTCAGGAGAAAATTCATTGTCTCCAAATAACTCATAGTCATTGAATATGATAACAAATCAAATCCAGCACCACCCCACAAGTTGACACCACTCAACATATACTGATACTTTACGTTAAAAATTCCAGCTCCAGCTGCGGTTGAATTGTATTGGAATACTTTATTGACTCCAATAATATTAGAAGGAACCTGTAGGTAGTTACTATTCTCGTAATATGTAAATGTGGTAGCAGTTCCCACAATACTAGTAGTCACACTAGTGGAAGCAATTCCTATCGATCCTGTAGTATTTGGAGCTCCAGGTGGTCTTGCTTTTCCTCTATCAACATCACCTTGTGTGATCTGATATTTCAGATATACTTTCTCTACACCATCAAAGTGTCTTTCCTGAAAGTATTGGATAGCATCATCAACTAGATCGTCAATCTGTTCTTCAGCAACGTTGACTTCCAATACAGGAGCACCAAGTTGTCTAAGACAATAGTCAACTAATTCTTGTCTATTGGTAGGTTGAGCCATTATTTAAACAACTTTTTTTCTATTTATCTACTAGTTGAACCAGTAGATTTTTAATGTCTGTGAGATCACCTTTGATCTCTTCTACTGTAATTTCTAAGTTATCAATTCTTTGTTTATCAGTGAGAAGTTTCTCTCTGTTTGCAACATAGGCTTGATATCCTACACTATCTGTATTCACGATGGCCGTTGAAGAACCATCGCGATATAGGTTTCTATGATCTTTGACTGGAATTTTACTCATTATGCTAGTGAAATCGCTCTGAAGTTTCTAATCATTGGAACAGTTGCCTGATTCGTAGAAGAACCAATTACCTTGATTCTAAATGACTTGAAGGCTGGTAGTTGATCTACACTAAACTTATATTCTCTGTATTGATTGAGATTGGGTTTAGGTGTAAAGATATCAACCTTAGGTACATCTAGATCAGGAGCTCCATTACTATTTCCTTGACTTAAAATAGTTCCATTTGGATTAAAGTTTCCAAAACCGGGGAAAGGAACAAAGATCACATTATCAACAGGTCCATCCTGATTGAGTGAATAGAAACATCTAAGATCTGCATCTTGTGGAACATATCCATCTAAGAACACTTGTAAAGAAGATGCTGGATTCTCAAGAGCCACATTCTTAGTTACATAAAAGAATTTGTTAGGATCAGTTGATGTTTTATTAACTCTGGGATCACCAGAGTAATCCGAAACAGGTTCATCAATTCTATTTGTAGTAAAGATAACAGAAGCCTGATTGAGATCAACAGCTGGTGAGATTCTCGTATCATCAGTGATCAGATCCAAGTTCATCGTGAATGATTTGTTACCAGGAAGTTCATCCAAATAAAGGTTTTCATTGTCACCGGAGGCTACAATTCTTGGACTATCAAAGAAGTTTTCCTGTCTCAGTGAAACTTCACTAAATCCTTTATCAACAAATGATGGTTCACTACCAGATGCACTTGTTCCACTAGTAGTTCGAACAGAAGGTGCGATATTGGTACCTGTTGGTTCCATAGTATTGATCTGTGGAATCATCATCTCGAAAGGAACATTGTATGTTGCTTTACCTCTAGGTCCACCACCTTCAATGGTTTCATTGAAGAAGAGTTTTTTCAATGAAACCCCACTACGATCCAAACCAACAGTAGTATCACTCATATCAATCTTGATAGGATAAGTATCAAGAGTAATTCTTTCGTTATTAGTAGTTTCGTTGAGATTATGAGTTCTATTGATTCTTCTCAGTGATAAACCATTGAGTTCATACTTATAAACAAGATTGTTTACAGTGTGTCTCTCAACCTGTGAGTTGTCGATACCTCTAGTGATACCTGTAAGGGTGTTTCCAACCACTCCAGTATACTTAATAACCTCACTACCTATCTTCACATAACCAGGGTTAGTTGCACCTACTCCAATACCCTCAAACTCACCGAAGTTGGTTGGAGAGATAGAACTAGCGATTGAGATAGCTGTAGTGGATGTAAGTGAGTACTCTGCACTTAGTTGAGTCGGTCTTGTTTTGGTATTCATTCCACTGAGAGTTACAACATTACCAGTTGCATGCATTCCGTGGTTTCTATGGAATACTTCAAAGTGAAGACCATCATTCACTTCTCTGATAGGTGATACTGGAGCAACAACTCCAGGATAGTTGAGAGCCGTAGTTACACCACTGTTATTGGTATAAAGGAGACCATCACTTACACCAGTAGAGAATGTACCTTGTACACCTTCAATAACCAACTCATTCTCTCCGTAAATATCATTTACAGAAAGTCTCATACCCTCACCGAGAGAAAGGTTACCAATACTAATGGGTTCTAGGATATCACCAAGTGAGTATCCTTTACCACCATTAACAATGGTAGCTCCAATAGCTACACCATTTTCAATAGTAATATCTGCGGTTGCGTTGATACCATTACCAGTCAAACTTGTAAGTGCAATACCAGTGAAGGTGTAATATGCACTGGATGGAGTGAAACCAGTACCAACATTTGTGAGTGTTAGAGTACTGGTGGCTGAACCAGCCAAACCAACAAACCTACCACTAGCCTCACTACCAACCTGTGTAATCAAGTTACCATCGGCAATACCAGTATCTGTAACAGTAGTTCCAAGTCCAACTCTGATGGTGTTTGAAGTCATCGTGAGTGGATTAGGTTTCATTACCTTATAGTCCTCTGGAGAGGGTGGGTTGAAGAACTGAACAGAACCATTAGGAACAAAGTCAGCTCTAAACAGATTGAATGTAAGATCCTCATACTGTGAAGGTGTCCATACAGAAGCGTTTTGTGACTTATACAATGAACCCAGAAGTCTCTGTGTAGAAACAAGGATTTGTCCCTCTTCTCTACCCAATGTAGATACATCAGACTCACCAAGTCTAGAGATCCATACAGCGTATTCTGTGGAGTTAGAAAGAATGATCATTGCATATTCTCTCTGTCCATTCAGATAAACAGGAGATTCGAATGTAAACTTAGTAGCAATACTAGCGTCGTTAGATACTGTAATTTCTTCTGGACCTTTGGATACTTCAGAGTATGCCAAGATTCTTTGAGAAGGAGTACCAAGTTCAACTTCACGGATCTGAACAGTAACAGGAGTACTGTCATCTTGAGGAACTCTCTCAAAGTAGATATCCATACTGGTCAAGTAAACACCAGTTGGATCATCAACAATGAAGGATTGTGCAAGAGGGTCAGTATACTCACCAGTCAATCTACCTTCACCAGTCTGACCTCCACCAGTAGTGAATGATGTAGATGCTGTAGCCGAATCACCAATAGTTCTGGTTTCGAGGAAACTATCATCAGTTTCAACTCTAGCGTTTCTCAGGGAAAGTGTAACTTCCTGAGTATTGTCCATATCACCTTGTGAGTAGAAGATCTCTTCTGCTGCGGTAGTGATAACACCAGGAACACGACTATCAATTGGTGAACTACTCAATCTCAATCTGGATCTACCAGTTTCAAAGATTGGGTTAGCTGGATCAGTAGAAGCTGGAACTCTAAAGTTACCAATAAGTGTTCCTAAACGATCACCAATTAATCTAACTGCAGTTACTCTAGCTTCAGCGTTACTATTGACTCCTCTCAGAATCATGTTAGGAGCGATGAATCCCGCGAACTCAGGATTTGCATCATCAGCCAAACTGAAAGTATCAACATTCAGAACTGTAGAAGTTTCGGAATATGTTTCAGGGATTCTCTCATCTCTGTTATATGGGTTTCTTTCGAAGATATCGGTTGGTTGATTGTATGGACCATACTTATGATTTGTAGTAGCGACTCTTGCTACGATTGCTGCTCTTGTAGACTCTTCATCATCCTCAGTATCTTCTGCAGATGGCATGATACCAGCGATTGCTTCTGATACTTGGAAAGTTCCAGAGATCATTTCGACCTCTACCAACTTAGGCATACAGAACCTTGCAACATCCACATTATCAAAGAATGGATATACCTCAGTGAAAGGTTTCAATCTAGTAGATGTGAACTCGATGTTACGAGCTCTCATAAACTGAATAACTTCACGAGATACGATACGATCACCAAGTGATTCAGTATCAATCTGTTCGTTGACAGTATGTTGTTTACCCTTTCTCTGTTGACTTAAATCAACACCAACTGTACCACTGATTGTAGTTGTGGTTGTTTCATATTCTTCTTCTACTTTGAAAGATCCAGGAGCTTGGCCACCGTGAGCGTTAGTCAACAGGTCCAAATTATTTTGTATGGTTCTACCCTTACTAGCAACTCCATACATGGTAACAAACTCAGAGGTACTACCCTGTCTCATCGAAGTATGTTGTTCTGTGGATTGTGAGGAACTAAGATCAAAACTTACATCAACACCCATAGTTTCCCATGACTGCCAAATAACAGGTGTGATGCCAGATCGTGACCCATCAGCAGCTGTAGTAATATCAGCTCCTAGTGATTCAGCAACGCCCAAGAATGATCCTTCTTGAAGAACATCACGCACTTCAAGTTGATTTGTATCAATCCAAATATCAACAGATGGCTCGAGATCAATTGAACCATTGTAAAAATTAACAAGGAAAGGAGTTACATTTTCAACTCGTGTTGCGAATGGTTGCTCCAACCAATTAGTGTCATTATAATCAAGAGTGAGCATATTACCCGTTCTACGGACACCAGCACCAAAGATACTGTTTCCAATGCCAAGTTGTAGATTAAATGATGTCGTATAGTGAGCAGGTCTAAGAATTTTCTTCTTAGGATCAACAGAATTTCTAATACCAATGCTATCATCTTGTGGAATTCTAGTTGAGAAATTATCAACAAAAATGCCTGACTTAAATCTATTCAGACCATCATTGTCAGGAACAAACAAGTTTGCAGTGTTAGTTTCTAACAATGAAAGAGTTGTGTAATACTCAAGATTTCTAACTCTATTTTCAATGCGACGAATGTCGCTCATAGTAAATCTCTTATGCTCTAGATAAGTAAGACTTGCTTTAGC
>WLWH01001291.1_pt1 | contig 16933 bp, 29 predicted proteins | sample 6712741 | NCBI WGS metagenome assembly WLWH01 (sample SAMN12718694, study PRJNA515312) | sponge metagenome | isolation source: marine sponge | host: Mycale hentscheli | place: New Zealand: South Island, Marlborough, Capsize Point | collected 2003-05-01 | reverse complement strand
AGCTTGTAAAAGAGCTAGAATAGCCTTATATTTGGTACTTCTGTACTGTTTGTCTTTGTTTAAAAGGGGGTAGATTTATTTTTATCCTCTTTTTTTTGCCCTAATGTTTGGTTTATAAAATTTTTTGTTTATATTTACATCATAATACTAACCAAAAGAATTATTAAAATGCAAAATTTAATATCAAATTTAAAATCTCAAACTAAAGTTCTAAAAGATAAATACGTTGAAAGAACAAAGGAATATGCAACTTCGGAATTTAAAAGATTAGAAAAATTAACAAATCTTAATAAATTTCAAATTGGTCATAACGAGTTGGGATTAGATTTAAACGAAAAAGGAACTGATTTTTTACCCTTACCAAACGGAGTTCATCCTTGTAACGATAAGATATCTATTACTTTAGATAATTTAATTTCTAAAATTCGTTCTTCTGTAAATATGGGAATTGAAAAATTTGTTAGTAAAGAAGAAAACCTTGCGGTTAAGCATTACAATAATTCAATCGTAAAATTAGCTAAAAGAATTTCTCGTAAAGATTTAGACTTAAACAACCTTGAAATGAATACAGTATGTATGGATGTAAACATTGAGACATTTATTACTGATGGCAAGAAAATGGTTAAGGCTTGGACAATTATCGCAGGAGGATGTGTACAACGACCACATTATAGATATTTAATAAAGTAAACAAACAGGGAGAGGGTAACACCTTTCCCTTTTTTTATTTATCAATTATGAACAGTTACAGACAATACATAGAAACTATCCTGAGTTGCAATAGCTCATATACTTCACAAGAAATTTCAGATATGGAGGACTGGGAAATAGAAATGCACATAGGATGGGATTAATTTTTTTTTATTAATTTTAAACAACAAACAAATGACAAATGCTCAGAAATTTATGACTGCGATGGAGGAAGAACATCAATACAATCAGTATGCAGTTGTAGCACTTCGTAGAGAGGTTGCTAAATTAGAATCAGAAATCTTAACTTTAAAAACAATCATTAAAAACAAATCAGAATGGACAGAGAAAAACTAAAAGAGTTGTATCAATACTATAGCTTACAACCTAGTGACATATTCACTAAAAATGTTGGAGGCAAGAGTTTTACAATTATCAAGAGACAGGGGATAGAAAAGATACAATCTAAGGAAGCTATCAACATATCCTATGATGTCATTAAATGCGAAACTAACTTTGCAGTTATAAAAGCTAATGCTTATGTATCAGACAAACCAAACGACCACATTGAGACATTTGGTTCTGCGCTTAAAGGTTCAGGATATAACGATGGCAACTGCATGAGTTGGTATGTTGCAGAGATGGCAGAGAAAAGAGCCTTATCACGAGCAGTATTAAAGCTGACTGGTTTTTATGAGCTAGGTGTGATGGGAGAAGATGAAAGCGATGACTTCAAAGAAACTAAGAGTAACTAAATTAAATTAAATCAATATGAGTACATTAATCAACGCAACCATTAGGGTTGACAAAATGCCTAGAGAGAAATTTTTCAAAGGCAAGGATGGAGCAGTTTACTATAATCTAACTATTGCAGTTAACGAAGAAACTAGATTCGGCAATAATGTTGCCTTAACTGATTCTCAATCCAAAGAAGAAAGAGAAGCCAAGAAGCCAAAGAATTTTTTAGGCAATGGCAAAGTGGTTTGGACTGATGGAAAGGTCACTCTTGCAGAGAAAGAAGAAAAGCAAGTGGCACAACCAGTCACCGACAATCTACCATTTTAATTAGGAGGGGTTTTTACCCCTCTTTTTTTTTATATTTACTGACCAATGCAATTAAGACTTACAGACGAAGAACAAACAGAATATGTAATAATGCAATCTATAGAAGAAGATTGCTACATAGACCCAAAAGAAAATATAGAATATCCTCCAGTAGCTTTATCTCTTGGGGAGAAACTAATAAAGACAACACAGGGAGATTCCTTACTACCTATTCCAATAGCGACATACGGAAATTTATCTACTATCCAAGCACCTCCAAAGACCAAGAAAACATTTTTTGTTTCTTTGTTAGCATCAGTATTTTTAAGTGGTAAGAATCACTTCTCAGGTGATATAAAAGGACACAGAGGAAATAGGAGCTTGTTACATATAGACACAGAGCAAGGCAAATGGCACGCATCTAAGGTATTCAAAAGGACAATTAATATGTCAGGGTTGTCTGATGTAGATAATTATCACACATACGCTTTAAGAACATTAGATTATAAGGAGAGAATACAATTCATAGAATACTGTTTAAAGCATAGATTTGAAGATGTGGGATTAGTATTTATAGATGGAGTTGCAGATTTAGTATCTGATGTGAATAATCTTACAGAATGTAATCTTGTAGTTCAAAAAATTATGGAATGGTCGGCAACTTATAATTGTCATATTATGTTAGTAATACATTCTAATTTCGGAACTGACAAGGCTACAGGACATTTAGGTTCATTGCTTGATAAAAAAAGTGAGGTTAGTATACAACTAGAAGCAAACACAGTAAACAAAGAAATGATTACTGTAAAATGCAAAAGAAGTCGTAACTTTTCATTCGAGACCTTCAGCTTTAAGGTAAATGACATTGGTTATCCTGAAGTGGTAGGAGATTTGTATGACCCATTACAATAATGGTAGAAGAAACAATAAAAAAACTATACGCTAAACACAATACTTGGGTTGACATTGTATCATCATTTGGATGTAATAGGGTAACTGCTGAAGATTTAGTTTCTGAGATGTATATAAAAATGCAAATCAAACTAGAAAAGGGATTAGACATAAGCTATGAGGATGAGGTGAATTACTATTATGTATTCAAGACCCTGAGAACTTTATTCCTTGACCTCAAGAGAAAAGAGAAAAATATAAAATACCAAGAGATAGATGATTCAGAGTTTGTGTCGCATGATGCAAATTATGATTCTACATATTTAGACATACAAGATGAACTAGACAAGCAATACTGGTATGACAAAAAGATATTTGAGATTATCAACGAGGGGATGAGCATTGCATCTTTATCAAGAAAGACAGGAATCAGATATTATTCTCTATACAATACATACACAAAAGTAAAAGAAAAGCTAAAGAGACTTTTATGAGCTTAATACGAAACAGTAATCAGACAAAGCAAGGACTAGATTTTACTGGAGTAGAAAATGGCAGAATACATCCAACGGACATTGATGCAGTATTAGAATTTGACAATGAAGTTCTAATTTTGATAGAGGTGAAACGAATACACAACGACATACCCACAGGACAAAGATTAGTCTTGGAAAGAATATGCGATTCTTGGAAAACGAATAGGTCATTAGTCTTGTTCGTCACTCATAATTTCAAGAATGAAAAAATTGACATACCTTTAAGTGAATGCAAGGTAGAAAAAATCTATTATAAAGGTGAATGGAAACCAATGGAAGAAGATAATGGTTTTATAGATACCTTAAATAGAATTGGAAAGAAATGGGATATTAAAAAATTAAAAATATTATGAGACAATTTGTTCCAATAAAAAAAAATAAAAAAACAAAAAAACAAAAAGCTATTTGTAAAATACAAAGAGAAAGAATACTTGAAGAAAATACAGAAAGAAGATATAAAAGGAATGGTGTATTGATTACGAACAAAAAAAAATAATTATGAGATTAGGAGATTTAATATATTACATAACCAAATACACAGGAATAAAATATCTTGTGGACAAATATCATTTATATAATGATACAAAGTGCAAATGTGATGACAGAAGAAAAAAACTAAACAAAATAAAAATATTAAGAAAATGATTCAATTCGATGAAACAGACTATAAAAAATGGGAGCTATTTCGAAAGTCAAAGCGTAAGTCATTGCTTACCCGAGAATTTGAAATGGTGTGCCAACTACACGCACTCTATTCAGTTCCTAAACACGACTACTACAAACCCTGTACTTGTAATCCAAAAACAATAGTAAGGTGGATTGCTGACCTTAACAGAATATTTGATAATGGCTTTATCAAAGACTAATAAGCTCGAACAGATTGTAGTCTATACATTAAATGTAGATGGATGGAAATTAAAATGGACAGGAGACAAAAACCTTCCTTATGATGCCAAAGGCACAACACCCAAAGGAAAAGAATGTGTCATAGAAATGAAGTTCAGAAACACTTACTATGAAGATAAAATGCTTGAAGTAGATAAGTATGAATCTATGATGAGCTTAGACAAGGATATTTTGAAGTTTTATTTTGTCAATGACCCTAAAGGTAATTTCATGTATTGGCTAAATGATATTGAGTTGCCTGAAACCACAAGTATGTATTGTCCTGATGCTACTCGATGGGCAAAAAAAAGAATGAATAAAGATGTATATCTGCTTCAGGAAAATGATGCAACAATAATAAATGTGAATGACCTGAACTAAAGTTGTGAAATTTTTTGTACATTAGCCATATGGACAAACAGACAAGAGAATTTTACATTGCATCACAGGAACAACTAGATAGTTTCTTATTCAATACAAGTTTTAAATTAATAAACATCTTGCACAAGCCTGACCATTGGGTAGTAGTAGGATATTTCAAAGACTAATAACATGACACAGAAAGAAAGAATCCAAGAGCTAGAAGATAAACTAGCTCACGCAAAAGAAAACACATACGTCAGAGACATAGCCAATATATGGGCTGCAAACAATGAACTATGTATTCAGTATGGAGACAATGACAACCTATTGGTATTAGACATAGACTCTTTATTCCCTGACCTATCTCTTATTGTAACATTAACTGCAAGAGAACGTGATAAGACAGAGAACGAAAACTACGAAAGACTAAAGCAATCTTTAGACAAATTATAATGGATTATTTTGAAGGAGTTTTATTTGGAGTCGGAATGTCTCTGATTGTATTCGTTTGGATTGTCGATTATACAGAAAGAAAAAAATGATTCTTTTAGTAGATGCGGATTCTTTAGTATTTGCTAGTTGTCTGACAACAAAAGCTGAGAACATAGAGAACCCATTCTATGAGACAATAGACAAATGTCAACATAAGTTTGATGAGCAATTTCAGAAGATAGTAAATGACCTTGACGATATATATTCTATAGACAAGGTTATGGTATTCAATGGAAGCAAAGGCAACTTCAGGAAGATAATCACACCTAAATACAAAGCCAACAGAAAAAAGATAAACATACCTCCTTTATTAAACGACATGCACCAATATGTATTTGATAATTATGATGGCATACAAGCCTTCGGAATAGAGACAGATGACTTGGTTGCTAGACATTGGTATCAGCTATCTCAGGAGCTAGGCAGAGACAACGTAATGATAGTATCAATAGACAAAGACTACAGACAATTTCCAGCTCTGATATACAACTATCATCACAAACACAGAGAGGTGTTAAACATAACAGAAGAACAAGCTATATATAACTTTTATGAACAAATGATAGTAGGAGACCAAGCAGACAACGTACAATATATGAAAGGCAAAGGTGCTAAGTTTGCACAGAGTTATTTTGATGGTTGCAAAACACAATATCAATACACAAGAAAATTATATGAGCTATTCATACAAGAATACAAAGGCAAGGCAAGACAGAAATACACAGAATGTTATCACCTACTAAAATTAAGAACACAATGAACACAATAATAAAGCCAATAGAGTTAGCTACAAAGATTGAAGAACTTACTGGATTAAACGTATTTGAAAACACAAGAAGAAGAAACGTTATAGAGGTAAGGTCTTTGTTATGTCATTTGCTTAGGTCAAAACTAAACATGAGATGGACAAGCATTGCATATTTCTTTCAGGAGAATAACAAACACATAACCCACGCTACAGTCATTAATTCTGTAAACACTTATCCATCACATAAAAAATACAACAAAAACTTAGCTAAGCTAGAGAAGTATTTTACATTTAAAGATGATATTCACATTGATGAGATAAACAAAGTTCAATACCTAGAAGATAGATGCGACAAACTACAATCACAACTAGACCTTCCCTTAGTTAAACTTGTCAAGAGAATACCTAAACACAGAGAGGAGGAAGCATTAAGATTTGTCAGGAATGTTGTAAAAAGTTTTGAATGGAAATACAACGACAAAGAAATTGTGTAAATAATTACGTTATATAAATAGATTGAATAAACAAAAAAAATTCAATTATGGATAAGAGAAAGAATAATGGAGGTGCTAGAGAAGGCGCAGGCAGACCTAAGAAGGTAGATGAGGCTAAGCTAATTGAAAAGCTAGACAATCTCATAGATAGTGATAAGGTCATTGAGAAGTTAGGTGAGCTTGTTCTGAAGGGAGATAGTAGAGCAATGAGCCTATACTTTGGATATCGCTATGGTAAGCCAAAAGAATCTGTAGACATTACATCAGACGAGGGAATAAACATTAGCTTTAAGGAGCTAATTAATTTCAAGTGATTGACGTAAATAAAAAATACGCACCTATTGCGACAGATGATTCTCGATATTTTATTATAACTGGAGGTCGAGGCTCAGGAAAGTCTTTTAGTGTTAATCTGATGCTTGTGCTTCTGACGTATGAAGCTGGGCATACTATCCTATTTACAAGATATACATTAGCCTCTGCTTATATATCTATCATTCCTGAGTTTATAGACAAGCTAGAAACCCTAAACATATTTAGTGATTTCAGAGTAACAAAAGACGAGATACGAAATAAGAGGTCAGGAAGCAAGATTGTATTCAAGGGAATCAAAACATCATCAGGAGACCAAACTGCTAATCTAAAGTCATTACAAGGTGTTACAACATGGGTGATGGATGAAGCTGAAGAACTGATGGATGAGGACATATTTGACAAGATAGATTTATCAGTCAGACAACAAGACCAAAGAAACAGGGTCATGTTAATTCTAAACCCAACAACAAAAGAGCATTGGATATATAATAGATTCTTTGAGGACAAAGGAGTACAAGAAGGTCAGAATATCTGCAAGGGAAACACAACATATATACACACAACATACAAAGACAACCTAGAGAACCTCTCAGAGAGTTATATACAACAGATAGAGAATATAAAGAAACGCAGACCTGAGAAATACAAACATCAGATGCTCGGAGGTTGGTTAAGCAAAGCAGAGGGAGTTATATTCACAAACTGGAAAGTAGGTCAATTTAAAAGAGTTGGTGTTTCTGTATTTGGACAAGACTATGGATTTGCATCAGATGAATCTACTCTTGTAGAAACTAATATCGACACAACCAATAAAACCATATATCTAAAAGAATGCTTCTATCTGACCCAGTTAACCACATCACAGATAGCTGAACTAAATCTAAAGCACGCAAAGACAGAACTTATTGTAGGAGACTCAGCAGAGCCTAGACTAATAACAGAGGTAAAGTCTAAAGGATGCAATCTTGTGCCTGCAATCAAAGGACAAGGGTCAATAACTTATGGCATCAGCTTGCTTCAGGACTATGACCTTATAATAGACGAGAACAGTATCAATCTTATAAAGGAGTTAAACAACTATTGTTGGTTAGAGAGAAAATCAAATACACCAATAGACAAATGGAATCACCTCCTTGATGCAGTCAGATACGCAGTATCGTATCAGCTTCAGAATCCAAACAGAGGCAAATACCACGTCAGCTAAAATAAAGTTGTAAAATATTTTGTGGATAACCCAAGATGTTGTATATTTGAAATATCAAAAAACAATAACTAACCAAAAGAAAGCAATTATGAACTTACAAGAATTTACAAGCCAAGCAGAAAAATTAGGATATAAAAAAATAAACGATACTTATGAAGATAGATTCGGTGACAAAATTTATGGTTTCACTTATGAAAAAAGCGATTATCATATTTATCATTGGTTTAAACAAATAGGTGGACATATGTATTTTGACCATACGTATAGTACAGATTATGGGTGGACGAAAAAAAAGCCAAATAAGCAAGCGTTAAGATTAATGTTCGGCTATTAAATTTAACAGGGAGGTGAGAGCCTCCCTTTTATTAACCTAACCAAAACAATTATGAAAAAGAAAATTATATGGACAGATGAATTAGTGCAGCAGTATGCGTACTTCTATTGTCATAATAAAGACTGGAAAGGTCACAAAGGAACTACCAAGTCTAAACAAAAAATGAGAGACTTTAAAAAGAGAGTTTCTGACACCGCAGAATTTATTCAAGGCAAACCAGTAGTTAATTCAGAAAAGGAATCACACAAAACTATATTATGGCAAGACTTCAGTCACGTTCCTGATGGCTATAATAAAACTGAAACCTCGATAATTAACCAGTCAAAAGTAAAATAACAAGGGGAGGGTAAAACCTCCCTTTTAAAATATCAGACAATGAAAAAGACAGTAGAACATTACATCGCTTACTTCGTAGCCTTAATCCTAATGACCGCAGTATTCTTATTGCCATTTGCAGGATGTGCATTAATCAGATACATTTTTAATTTGTAGATTTACACAATGGACAAGAAAGACAGATTGATATGCGATACTCACATTGAGGTCGTGATGCACATACTCGATGAATGGAGTAAGGGCAAAAAGAAAAATGAGAAACTTAATCAAGTCATAGAATCATTTTGGCAGATTTCGTTTTATATTAGCAAACTAACCAATGGACTTTTGGATGCTCAGCTAGAAGCATCAGACTTAAAATATAAACACAACATTCTCAAGTTAAAATACAGAGAGCTAGAGAATAAATTAAAATCGTTACAAGATGAATTACATTGATATAGGAAATCCATACCTCGTAGACTACGGAGGTGAATGTTCAGAATGTGGAACAGAAATAGACGAAGGGCAAAGTGTTTGCTCTAGTGCTTGTCGTGAAGCTGCTGACCGATGAGAAAGTCACCTGATTACTATATGGGCAAGTATATGAAGATTGAAGCTAAGAATGTAGTTTGGGATTTTCAAGATGACAATTACAATTTGGGAACTGCACTCACATATATTATGAGAGCTGGCAAGAAACCAAACAATCCAATCACTCAGGACATAGCAAAAGCTATACACCATTTAGAGATGGAACTAGAAAACCAAAACTACATTGAAGGTTTAAAGAACAGATAAGTTTAGTTGCTTTTGGTTAGGCAATTTGGGTGGGCAGAAATGTCCGCCCTTTTTTATTAAATTAGGGTTTAGAAAATATGTCAAAAAAATACGTTATATAGTTATGAAGATTAAGGTCGAAATACCAACCTCCCTTGCTGACATCAAATTATCTCAGTACAAGAAATATCTAAACATCCAATTAAATAATGATGATGAAAGATTTCTACAGGCTAAAATGATAGAAATATTTTGTAATATACCCCTGAAGGATGTCATGCAATTAAAATACAATGACACAAATGAAATTAGTTCTATACTAACAAATATGTTTGAAGAAAAACCTAAGTTAGTTGAAAGGTTTAAATTAAATGGTGTTGATTATGGTTTTCATCCTATATTGGATGATTTGTCTTTAGGAGAATATATAGACCTTGACACATACATAGGAGACTGGGAAAATATAGAGAGAGCAATGAATGTATTGTATAGACCTATAGAAAACACATTTAAAAATAAGTATTCAATAAAAGAATATCAAGTTGAAGGATATAAGGATGTATTGGATATGCCAATGGATGCTGCTTTAAGCTCGATTTTTTTTTTGTGGAATTTAGGACTGGAATTGTCGCAAACTATGATGAGTTATTTGGAGAACAATCAGAACATCGACTTGACCGAGTATCTAACTTCGGAAATAAATGGGGATGGTATCAATCAATATATGGACTCGCTCAGGGAGATATTACAAGATTTCAGGATATCACAAAACTAAATATGCACGAATGTTTTATGATGCTATCATTTATGAAAGACAAAAACCAACTAGAAGCAGACCAACTTAAAAGCAAAGTAAAATGAGCAATAACGACAACCAAGCAGTCAGAGGTTTTTATCAATTAACAGAAACAATCAAAAGCCAGTTATTAAGTGACCCCAATGTAAACACAGTAACAACAGGAGAATTGTCTCAGGTTAATCTAAACAAGCAAGACATATTTCCAATGTGTCACATAATCATCAACAACGTAACAGATGAAGAACAAGTTCTGAGGTTTAATATTTCTGTTTTAGCAATGGATATGATTGACCAATCGAAAGATGAAACATACGACATATTCACAGGCAACGACAATCATCAAGATATTTTAAATACACAACTAACTGTTTTAAATAAGTTGATACAGATACTTAGAATGGGTCAGTTATTCACAGACAAATATCAACTTGATGGCAATCCTACTTGTGAGCCATTTTATGATAGGTTTGAAAACGAACTAGCAGGATGGACTGCTACAATGGATGTAATGATTTACAATGACATATATATCTGCTAATGGCTAAGTTTCAATACCCCTTTATGGAAAAAGTTTTGAAAAGATATGCTAGTTATGTAATACAACAAGCAAGAACAAACTTAACTAAAGATGGTAAAGGTGGTGGAGATTTATACAATTCGTTAAAAAGCACACAAGGAATTGACAAAGACCAGTTGTTTGTCGATTTTTTTATGGAAAATTATGGTCAATTTGTAGACAAAGGAGTAAAAGGAAAAACATCAACATATCCTGAAACCACAAGAGCATTGTCAAAATTTCAATATGGTTCAGGTACTGGGCCAAAAGGAGGTTTAACAAAAGGAATTGATAAATGGTTGCGACAAAAGAAATTTCAATGGAGAGATAAACAAGGTAAATTCATGAGCTATAAATCAATGAGATATATTATTGTAAATAGCATTTATAATAAAGGTCTAAAAGCTAATATGTTTTTTTCTAAGCCTTTTAATGATGGTTTAGAAAAGTTTTCTAATAATTTATTAATGGCATTTGTTAAAGACACAGAAAACCATTTAGATTTTAACCAAAAAAATTAAAGAATAACTATGGCATTTCAAGCACTTAGAAGTCCTCAGTATATAAATACTCTTGCAGCATCAGGAACACTTTCTCATAGTTTAGAAATAAGCGTAGGAGGAACATTAAGATATACCCTACTTAAAAACACAACGGTAGCAACTTATGTCGTTTGGGAATATGCAACATTAGTAAGAGATTATTTTACACCGACTTTTACAGGCACATATCCTGTTGACCTAATACAAGTTTCGTTAGTAATGAAATCATACACAGGATTAAACGGAACAGGAACTGCTACAACTATTTCTACAACCACACTAGAAGCTCTTGATGGATATGGTACTTTTATGGAAGGAGTTAACCCTACAATATCATCTACTAATGGCTGGCTAGTTTGTGCAAAAAGACCATCAGATAATAAAAACGTAATATTTATTCCAACAGGAGTTGCTGGTAGTGTGCCTTCAGCAACAGAAGATACATTAAGATATCAAACATATTCTACAACTGATACTATATTAAATTTAGAAGGAGGTTCAGAAGAAACTGAGTTAATTATTGAAAGGATAAATTGTACAAAATATGGTTCAGGAAATAAGTTTACATTTTTAAATAAGTATGGATTATTACAAGACCTTTACTTTTTTTTAAAGCAAGTCAAAACATTAAATAGAACTAGAGAGCAATATCAAAACAACACATTAAAAACAGGCCAAGCAACTATTACTTATAGTGTAAACGAAGCAACAAAACAATCATTTAACACAGAGGCTATCCAAAGCAACACTTTTAGCTCAGGTTATTATCCTGAATATGCAAATTGTTATTTTGAAGAAATGTTGTTGTCAAATTATATATGGATGACAAGAACAAATTCTGCTGGTGCAACTGAGATTGTTCCTGTAATAGCCAAGACTTCAAATATGGTTTACAAAACCTCCTTAAATGAAAAGCTAATTGAATACACAATAGAATTTGAGGATGCGTTTGACTACATAAACAATGTCAGATAATGCAAAAACTGCAATTATTTATACAAGGCGAAAGGCTAGATTTATTTGACGATGAAACTGTGTCAATGACACAATCAATTCAGAACATAAAAGATATTGCAAAGATATTCACAGAATTTAGCCAGTCATTTACTGTACCAGCAAGTAGAAGCAATAACATTATTTTCCAACATTACGAAAATATATATATTGACAACGGATTTGATGCTAGGCAAAAGATACCCTCAGAGATACAATTAAATTTTATACCGTTTAAGACAGGGTTTATACAATTAAATGGCGTAGAGCTAAAGAAAAACATACCCTACGCATACAAAATTACCTTTTACGGAAACACAATTAACCTCAAGGATGTATTAGGCGATTCTCAGTTGTCATCTTTAGCTTCACTAAACCAATACACTTTAGATTATGATTACCTAAATATTAAAAGCAAAATAGAGGGTGGTCATCAATCAATTATAACGCCATTAATAACACATACACAAAGGTTATTTTATAATTCACACGCTAGTCAACATAATACTGCTGGTAATTTATACTATCATAGTAACAACGCAACAAATGGTGCTTTATGGTCTGATTTTAAATATGCTATTCGTTTATATGAGATAATACAAGCAATAGAAACAGATTACCCATCATTAAGTTTTTCAGATGATTTTTTTAGCACAAGCAATTCTACATTTTACAATTTGTATATGTGGCTTCACAGAAAAAGCGGAACTGTCTTGCCTGCTGGTCAAGTAGAAACCAATTATGTACAAGTGCCTTCATTTACAAAAACTACTTCAACGAATGGAAGTTTTATTGAAACAATTAATGGTGGTATTATAGTAGACACTTCTTTGATTCAGTTTGGAGAATTTAATACTAATTCTTTGAGCTTAACACCTGACTCAGGAACAGGAACTTATGATGTAAGAATATTAAGGAATGGTTCGGTGTTTTTTCAATCTTTAGATAACACAGGAACTGTTACTTTTAATGCTGGAGATTTTGGTTTATTAGGTTCAGGAACATATACTGTACAATTACATTCAACAACAAACCCAAAAGACTTTTCTGCTAATGGTATTGTTTGGACTTTTACAGGCTCTCCATTGGGAAATGTAGATATAACATTTAATAATATTTTAAAAAACAATACAACAGTAAATGCAGGAAGCCCAGCTACTGAATTTATAATTACAGACCAAATACCTGAAATGAAGATTATTGATTTCCTTACAGGGTTATTTAAACAATTTAATCTTACTGCTTATGTAGATGCTACAAACACAATCGTTGTAAAAACATTAGATGATTACTATGCTGATAGAACAAATAATATTAGTGGAGGTAATTACACTATTGACAAATATTTAAGCATAGACAATAGTTCCGTAGATGCAGCTTTACCATTTAAAGAAATTAACTTTTCGTTTAAAGGGACAAAAACATTTCTTGCAAATCAGTATAGAGAATTAAACAATCTAGGTTGGGGAGAGCTTAGGTATACACTAAATGATGCAACTTATGATGCACCTAATAATACATATAATGTTCAAGTTCCATTTGAGCATATGTTGTTTGAAAGGTTATCTGACCAAGGAGTAACTCCTGTTGTTTTAAATTCAACTACAATACAATATGGTTTTTTTGTAGATAGCAACCAAGAACCTTATTATGAAAATCCTTTAATATTTTATGCAGTTTCAATATTAGGAACATCTTTATATTTAAAAAGCGGTTCATCTACAGGTGTTTCTGTAAACACTTATATGATACCTTCTAATTCTTTAGCAGTTAATTCATCTACAAGTAAGAAAAATTTAAATTTTGGATTAGAAATAAATGAATATACTGCAACAAGTGACTTTACAGAAACTGTTTTTGAAGAAAATTATAAAACATACATATCAGCAGTTTTTAATAATAGGCGAAGGCTCACAAAAGTAAATGCTTTTCTGCCCTTAAAAATATTGTATAATCTACAGATGAATGACTATATAACAATAGGACAACAATCATACAAGATAAATAGCATTACAACAGATTTAACGAATGGGAAAAGCTCTCTTGAACTTTTAAATAATGTATAATGATTAAAAACATACTTGACCTTTTAAAAATAGCCAAAGGCGAAACTGAGAACATCAGAATTGCACAAGGAAAAAACGCTTTACCCAAAACAATAAAATCTGCATATAAGCAAATCAAAACGGAAATCAAATGGCAAAAGTAGTTAAAGAATATGAGATAAAAGTAAATACTGCTGATTCTCAAAAAAACGTAGAAGATTTAAACAAAGACATAAAGGAAACAGGAGCTGATATTTCAGGAGTAGAGTCTGCTGCCGATAAGGCAACTGGTGGAATGATTGCAGGATTTAAAGGCGCACTAGCTAGTGTGAAAAGTTTAGCTGGAGGTTTTAAAACTTTGGGTGGCGCAATTATGGCTACAGGACTAGGAGCTTTGGTTTTAGTAGTTGCTTCTCTTACCGCAGCATTTCAAGGAAGTGAAGAAGGGCAAAATAAGTTTGCCAAAATAATGAGCGTTATTGGTGCAATTACTGGAAACTTGGTTGATTTACTAGCTGATTTAGGTGAAGCTATTATTGCAGCATTTGAAAATCCTAAAAAAGCCATTCAAGATTTTTCTAATTTAATTAAAAATAATATTGAAACAAGACTTAAAGGTCTTTTAAATTTAATACCAAACTTAGGAAAAGCAGTTTCTGCTCTTTTTAAAGGAAATTTTTCTGAAGCTGGCAAAATAGCTGCTGATTCTGTTGGTCAAGTTGTTTTAGGAGTAGATAGTGTTACTGATTCTATTAAAGAAGCTACACAAGCAACAAAAGAATATATTAAAGAACAAGTACGAGAAGGTAAAGAAGCAGCTAAAGTTGCTGACATGAGAGCTAAGGCTGATAAAATTGAAAGAGATTTAGTTGTAAGTAGAAGTAAATTAGAAAGTGAAATTGCCTTATTAAGATTAAAGTCTAGGCAAGAAGAAGAATTTTCTGCAACAGAAAGAAAACAAGCATTATTAGATGCTCAAGTATTAGAAGACCAATTATTAGATAAAGAAACTGAATTTTTAGAATTAAGAAGGGATGCTCAAGTATTAGAAAATACGTTTAGTCGTTCAAATAAAGAAAATTTAGATAAAGAAGCTCAAGCGATTGCAGCAGTAAATAGACAACAAGCATCTAGAGCAAATACTGCTAGACAAGTTCAACGAGAAGTAAACACAATAACAAAACAAATTCAAGCTGAAGATAAAAAAGCTGAAAATGAGAAAAAAAGAGAAGATGAAAAAGCTAGGAAAGAAGAAGAAGAATCAATAAAAAAATTAGCTGAATTAAAAACAAAAATAAGAGATGCGGAAGCGGTAAAAGAAGATGATTTAAGAGCATTACAAATAACAAAAACAAAAGAACATTATGCTAATTTAATTAAGTTGGCAAAAGAAAATGGTTTAGAAACTGCATCTTTAGAAAAAGCTCAAGCAGATAAAATAAACGCAATTAATGCTAAATCATCTAAACAAGAAACAGAATGGTCAAAATTAACAGAAGAACAAAAATCAAAAATTGTTTCTACAGGGTTTGCTAATTTGGCAAATATTTTAGGTAAAGAAAGTGCTGCTGGAAAATCTGCTGCAATAGCAGCAACAACTATTGATACTTATCAATCAGCAACTGCTTCTTATAAATCACTATCAGGTATTCCAGTTGTAGGGCCAGCTTTAGGAGCTTTAGCATCAGGTGCAGCCATAGCTTCAGGATTAGCAACTGTAAAATCAATAATGAATACAAAACCCCCACAAATACCTGGAGCAACAACAAGTCCAAGTGTTAGTGGTAGTTCAGGTGGTAGACCACCCATTCCTACACCTCCATCTTTTAATATTGTAGGTCAAGGAGGAACAAACCAGTTGGCTGATGCAATCGCAGGACAAACACAAAGTCCTATCAAAGCCTTTGTAGTATCTAGTGATGTAACTACTGCACAAAGCCTAGATAGGAATATTATACAAGGTGCAAGTTTATAAATGCAAAATAGTAATTTAAAATCGTTATATAATTATGAGAATAGTTGAACTAATATTAGATGAAGCTCAAGAGATGATGGGAATAGATGCCATCTCTATTGTAGAAAGTCCAGCAATACAAGAAGATTTTGTAGCATTAAATTCAGACGAAATTAAACTGGCTGAAGTATCTAAGGAAAAGAAAATACTAATGGGTGCTTTGCTTGTACCAAACAAACCCATCTACCGAAAAAACGGAGAAGATGATGAATATTACATTTACTTTTCAAAAGACACAATCGCTAAGGCTTCACAGTTATATTTAAAAAATGGCTATCAAGGTAATTCTACTTTAGAACACGCAAGTGCTTTACAAGGTCTTACTCTTGTTGAAAGTTGGTTAGTCGAAGATGATGTTCACGACAAGTCAAGAAAGTATGGAATGAACGTGCCTGTTGGGACTTGGATGGGTGCAGTAAAAGTGGACAATGATGAAATTTGGAACGAATACGTTAAGACAGATAAAGTTAGGGGTTTTTCTATTGAGGGTTATTTTGCAGACAAGATGGAGAAGTCTAATAAAAAAGATAAAGAGCAAGTTAGACAAGCTAGTCAAGAATTACCTGAAGTAGAAGCTGCTAGACTTATAGTTGATATCAAAAAGATTATTACTGGGAATGAATAAAAATTCAAACTACATACCTAGTCGTTCATCACCTAGAGGTGCATCAAGAGGATGTCTTTGTAGAGACAAAAACATATATTCAAGAAAGTGCTGCAATGGAGATATAATAGCACAAGGCATAGGCAACATTACAAGAACAACCTGAAAATGCAAAATTTAATTTAAACATCGTTATATAATTATGAAATCAAGTGAAATGATAAATAATATCAAAACGCTTCTTAACATCGAGGTCAAACTTGAGGAAATGAAGCTCGAAAATGGCACA
>WLWH01001290.1_pt1 | contig 16934 bp, 24 predicted proteins | sample 6712741 | NCBI WGS metagenome assembly WLWH01 (sample SAMN12718694, study PRJNA515312) | sponge metagenome | isolation source: marine sponge | host: Mycale hentscheli | place: New Zealand: South Island, Marlborough, Capsize Point | collected 2003-05-01 | reverse complement strand
ACGGAGCAAAGCCGGTCAGGATGTACGGATTCTTCAGTGTGATGGCGACGATGTTGCTGTCGGATTGTCCCATGCCCACCACATCATGGGGCAATGGATAGCGAGCAAACACCGACCAGGCGTGCGGTAAATACGGTTCACTGATGCAGACATCATTGCCACTGGCACCGTACATAATGCCATTGGTGAGTACACCCAGCGAGTGCATATCCTCCAGTGGTGGATTGAAGTTCTCACTGATCAGCAGATCACCCGGGATTTCAGCGTCCGGTGTTACATCGTCGTATTCGGTATCATCGGCACCCAGCTCTGCCACCAGGGCAAATTGCGTCAGGCCGCCTGAATAGATTCTTCGGTACAGGCGTTTGGAGCCTGCCGGATAAGGACCACTGGGCAATACATCCATATTGGTCAGCCTCACGCCAAAACCCGGTTCGGCGGGTACCGTGATGATACCTGACGGTGGACTCGGCGCACTCTCCATCTCCAGAGAACCCAGCTGATGGATAAAGGTCAGCACGTAATCACGGTCGGTCTCGGTGCTGGCATCGGTTTCCGGTTCTTCTGGTTCTTCCGGGTCATCAGGGTCATCAGGGTCATCAGGTGGTTCTTCACCGTCATCCGTTTTCTCATCCGGTGGATCCGGTGGTAGCGGTTGTACCGGTTCTTCCGGTTCTTCATAGGTTCGTTCGGCGTGCGGTGCAAACTCAGGCGGCGGTACCCCCAGTCGATAACTGGCGTTGGGCAGGATGCCATCACCCGTGCCGATACTGTTATCGCAGTACCGGGGCCAGTCTTCACCGGTCCAGTAGGTCAGGTGCTGGCTGTTACCGGCGACCGGTCCCGGGACACAATCCACATCCTGCAGCCAGCTGAACATCCAGCCAGACTCCGGATCACCAGCGATGGCAGCAAACCGGTAGATACTGAGCTGATCATCGGGTTTGCTGGCATTGCGGTAAAACACCGGGGCATGGAATGGTTTTAAAGTGCCTCGCTCCAGAATGACATTCCACGCACGCTGACAATTATTTTCCGGCAACAGGCTGGGATCGGCTTGCGGGATTTCGCCATGAAAGCGGTTAAACAGCAGTTTCATCGTGGTGTCTTAGTAGCAGATTTAACCGCCCACATCGCGCCATCTTCAAAGGCATTCATGGCCATGGCCGTACAGCGACCGTCTTTGCCAGCATCGTCAATCAGGTCGATTAACTCGGCGGCTTTGGTTTTGATGCGATCAACATCAGGATCAGCGGTGGGGTTGACATTGACGCCGACGCGCCACTGGCCTTCACTGAGTCGTTTTTCAGTCATGGGGTTTTACTCGCTATGGGACAGGGAGGACAGGCTGGCGACTGGAATGAATTGAGCCTGTTTCGCAAGCTCCTTATATCGGTATCCAGTTCGGCTTTAATGGTTGCTACTTCGCCGCTCAGTGACTGTTTCATTAACTGATGCTTGGCGTACATGGTGTCTGTTTTGACACGGTTTGCTATGCGACGCTCGACGGAGATAATCCAGCCGACGCCAGAGCCTAATACGGCGACCAGTGCCACTATCGCCGCTGCGTCAGTCTTCACTGAACAACTCCTGATAGGCTGATAGATACATATCCGGTGTCGCTTTGCCCAATAGGGTATTCCAGTACTTCTTGGCGTAGATCGCCATTAATCTCAGATCGTGTTTCGCTGGCAATGGTTCAGGGATGCGTAGCAGGAACACTCTGGCAATGCCGGTGGCAAAGCGGAAATCGAATATCAGACGTTCTGCAGGACTGGGCAGGTCATTGGGCATGTAGAGCTTTCGATTGGCGTATTCGCAGACATCGAGATAAGAGGCCGGTTCGATCTGGAAGGGACTTAACGCAGGGCCATTGACCTGCTTGTTATACAGGAACTGTGCTGATTCGTGTGCGCCAATCATGCACAGCAGTTTTACGGCGGATTCACTGGCAGGCAGGCCATAGTGATCCAGTGCCTGAATAATGCTATTCCGGCAGGTTTCAGCAATAGGGTTCATGGTGTGTTACATGAGGAACTCAGTGCAGATTTTATGCCAGCTGCCCTTCATGGAATACAGGCTGTAGAGTTGCGCCCGACTTAGGGGGTTCTGGCAGGCCGTAACGAATGCCTGGTGCAGTTTCAGGTATTCCTCTTTGCTGGGTATCGGTGTCTGAATAGGTGGTTCAGGATCAGGCATATCCTCCGGATAGATGGGGTTGCCGTCTTCGTCTTCACCGATCTGGGGTTTATCCGCGTTCCAGTCCCGCACTGCCTGTAGTCGTTCATTGAAGTCAGTGGCGATATGGAACCATTGCTGGCGCAGGTATTCACGGTACATGTTGATGAACAGGTCAATGACCGGACCGACACCCTTGTTGTGCGCAATGCACTGGTGAACGTCTTCATCGGATTTGATTTCGGTGAAAGGAATCAGGACTGTTTCGCCCTGGTCGTTGGTTTGGTAGTAATGGTCCAGGTTGATGAAATCGGACATTACAGGGTTACTCCGTAAAATTGAAACTGAGTTTTCAGACATTTTTGGCCGACGATAACTTCTTCGCCGTTCAGGTCTGAGGTTGTTGATTGGTTATCTACAATATTGAACTTGTCATCATCGCCCCAGCTCTCGTCGTTGCGCCTCATTTCCTTATAGTGAACCTGTAGTGAGAACACACTGCCTATATTTGAAAGTTGCCCCAGTACTTTTCCGGCTGGCAAAGCTAAATTAGTTAGATTTATTGGAGGGTGCATTACAGGCACTTGTACCGATGGATACAAAATTACAGGTGTTGACCATGTTTCAATAAGGTATTGAACCAGTGGAGTACGTTTACTAAATACATCGGCTGGCAGTCCTACAGGTACTTTGCCAATGGTATTATTCACTAACCAGTTACGGTTTTCATGGTTACTGGCAGCAACATCTGTTAATCCATATAAAGATGTGCGATTGATCGTTAGTTCAAACGGATTCGCAGCAGTGCGGTAGAAAAGAATATATCCGTAGCCTTCAGGCATTCTCCAACTTCTGGCATTAGCCGAACTTTCAAGATCGGATTTCCAACTTGATGTCACGTCACTCCATGAATTACCGTTATCTTCAGTGTACAGTACTAAATAACATTCAAGACACTTCCGGCTCAGTTTGAAGTTCTTTTCAGTGCCATCCGGTATCAAATCCTCGCCTTCTTCTCCCACTGCAAGCCAGTTGCCCGGAATACCGTGTTCAAGCCACTCTTGAGGCATTGCGTCTAGTGAACCGATGATGTCACAGGCCAAGAATTGGGGTCTGGCAGATGGTGATTTGTACCCAGTAATAGTCAAATTGTTTACTGTTACTGTTACTTCATCTGCACCAGAAATATTCGACACACGTAAATAAATACCGTCTCGATTGTTATCACTGGGAGGAAACCACTCAAAAGTCCCTTGTATCTTCTGTGCAGATGATACAGCAATTAATGGTGCAGCCCCTGAATTAGTGGATGCGTTCCTTAACTCTACAGTTCCATCTGAAATAGTAATATCAACGGTAATTAGATACCGCTGTAATGTTTCAAGATCAAATGACCTAGAAACACCCTGTGTCGCACTTTGTGTCGTAAATGAATTATCACTTGTAATAGTTACCCCCTCAGAAACCTGCCAGCTAACGGTCTGAAAGCCTTTAAATGGTTGGCTTTCCTGAGTGCCTTCAGCCCCACTAAAAGTCTCACCAGCCACCGCCTTATTAAATGAATCAAACAATAAAGCCTGACGGTCTACAACATTCTTAGCAGATAGATATAAAGGAGTTACATCATCAGAATGTATTTCCCATGATCTTTTACTATCAGGTCTAGCTGCAGGGAATGTAGCTCCATACTTACCGGCAGGTAAAATAGGGTCACCTAACTGTTTGGGTATAAAAGGGCCATCTTTTGAAGTAAATGGAACTGTAGCCTCTGAATACCAATTAGTACCCCCTGTTACCGTTTCTCCAATATTATTAGACCCGGCAGTACGAGAAGAACCTTCTGGATTCCATAAAGGATCATATGCACCATTATTCCTGCGAGCCACACGACACAACAACAACGCATAGCTGTCACCGGTTTTATACAGCCCATTACTGACTTTGCTGTAACCGTGTTCTGCTGCGATCTTGTCTGCGTCATAGCCGGTATTGGTGCGGTGGGGTGTTATGGAGCGGTAGCTGTCTGTGTTGCCGTTCCAGTCGATGAACACGTCATCGAAGGCTATGGCTCGGTCGGCGGTGTCTTCGGCTTCTGGTAGCTCAAGATACGCCTGGGCAGTCTCCACAAAACGCCCGCCAATATTAAACGACCGTTTATTCAGCTGTATTCTGTTCGCCCAGTTTTCTCCCTGATCGGTATAAAACGCGAATAAATCACTTTTAGCAACACTGCCAATCACTCCTGAGTAGGGATTATTCACCTTCCCAAACGGCAACCAGCCTATGTCGATCTTGGCTTTGCTATCCGCTATGGGAATACTGCCCGGGGTTGGCGTGAGTATCGCATCACCTTCATAAACCACAGCTACGGCATCGTCTTTGGCCTGTACTGATTCATTTCTGGCCTGCAGTGATTCATTCTTTGCCGTGGTGGCGGTGTCGGCGTCGGTACTGGCACTGCCAGCAGAGCCTGTGGCTGAGTCCACCGCCTCATCCAGCGTCTGTTTACTCACATTCGTTGCATCGAGCAGGTCGGTGGTGGCATCAGTGAGCCCGGCCACCTGTTCGACAAGGTCTGGTATATCGCTCATGGGAGTACTCGCTATTGAAAGGCGTGGTGTTCGGTGATGATGGCCTGAGTTCGGATCAGGTCGGTGGCCAGGGGGATATAGGTGGCCATCACGGCATCATGCATGGCACTGACATCGCCCTGCATGTCAGTAACAGCCTGCTCGCTGTCTGCTGCTAATTGCTGGGAGCTGGCCGCTGCTGAGGCTGACTGGGCCGATTGTCCGGCACTGGTGTCGCTGGCTTGTCGGGATTGTTCGCTGGCAGTGGCAGAGCTGGCAGAGCGGTCGGCCTCATCCCGTGCCCGGGCAGTCTGGGTGTCGCCTTCACTGGTGACCCGGCTGACCTGTGCGTCGCCTTCATCTTTTATGGACTGAAGCTGGCTCCCGCCCTCGCTGACCAGGCGGCTGTGCTGTTCGGTGCCGGTTTGCTCAACGGCAGCGACCTGGCTGCTCCCTTCCTGCTGCACCCGGCTGACCTGGGCATCTCCGGTGTCAATAATGGTGTCGACCTGATTTTCGCCCTCGGCCTGCACTTTCGGCACTTCTTCAGCGGCTTCGGTGGCACTGTCACTGGCGGCACTGGCACTGGCGGCGGCGGCAATTTTATACCCTTTGGTAATCTGCACCGTGTCGGCCAGATCCTGCGCCAGCGGGTCGGCCTGCTCTGCCCACTCGGTCTCGATGTCTTTCAGGCGCTTGGCGATGGTGGGCACCGGGCCGCCTTCGGTGGGCACTTCGGTGGTGTCGCTGCCGTGGGTGATTTCGTGGTTGATCCCGACATCCTGTTCCAGGATCTTTGAGCTGTTGGCGATGTCCTGGTCGATGCTCATGGCGCTTGGCTCCGGTTAGTTAAAAGTCAAGTAAACGTTCACCAAAAAAACTGCATATGCAGAAATTGGCGGGTATATGCAGAAATTTATTCATCGCCCAACTTCTCAATAAGCCTTACGGGTCAATGAGTAGCGCCCCTCAAGAGTGCGCGCCAGCCCCTGCCCCCGGCTGATCTGTTCGTTCATGCGGCTGTCTATCTGCTTCATAAAGACCTCCACTACGTCGCCCTGTGGGGTGCTGCGGGTCTGGGTTTCGGCGGTCTCCCCGGGCTGGGTGTAGACGTTGACGGTGGTGTTGCCACCAAGCTGGTTGTTGGGGGTGATGTTGCCGGAGTTGCTGGCTCTGAACAGTTCGGGACCTTTCTCGCCCACTAAATAGGTGCTGCCGCTCATGACCGGGCCACCGGTGGCTTTGGCGGCCGGGGCGGATGCACTGTCGCCACCTCCAGTGCCTCCGCCCATGCCCATGGCATCCAGAAGGGCGTTGGTGATATTCGCTTGTATAGCGATTCGGATCAGGTCGTTGACAATGCTCTCAGCAAGTCGGGCAAAGTCCATTTCGCCGGTGGTGACCATGTTCGCCATTTCGGTGCTGAACGAGTTGGCCCAGCTGTTGGCGGATTGTTCCATGGTGTCGGTGTTGACGTTGATGGCATTGGCCAGAGCAGCAAACTGGCTTTCCATGTCGGTGGTGGCGTTTTCGGTGTCCTGTTTCAGCTTTTCAAGGGATTCCTGCCGGGTGGCTTCGGCCTGCAGCAGATAGTCGGACTGAAGCTGGAGCAGGCTGTCGTATTTGGTGGCCTCAAGCTGGGTCTCAGTCAACACCAGGCTATTGATGGCCTCAACCCGTTGCTGGTAGGTCAGCTCAATCAGCTGCTGCTCGGTGGCCAGCTGCCGGGTCAGGCTGTCAAGAGCCCGCTGGTTGGCGGCGATGATGTCATCAGCAGACTGTTCGGCGGCAACGGTTGCCGTGCTGCCCGTACCAACGGCGGGTAATGTCGGCATTGATGGGGGTAACGGGGCGGCGGGCACACCCATCTGTTTGTTTTTCAGGGCCTGGATGGCGGCTATCTCTTCTTCAATGACCTCCCGGCGCTCACGCAACACATCCCGGATCTGTTCAGTCTGCTGCTCGGTCATCTGGATCGCGTCGTCGCCCTGCCAGTAGCTGGCAGGCTGGTCAATCTGGGTATTCAGGTTTTCCAGCTCTTCGCTCAGATCGACCAGCTTGTTGTTCAGACCCTCAATAGTTTTCGGCTCATCCCGGAAACTGTCAAAGAACGCGCCCCAATAGACCACGGCATCGGCAATGACGTCGGTCAGCCACTGGATCTGGTCAGAGGCACCCACCACGGCGGTGGCAAAGCTCGATTGCAGGGTGCGGCTGACCTTATTCAGCTCAGTGTTCATGGCCGACAGGTTGCTGATGTCCTGCTCCGACAACACTATATTCAGATCATGAGCTTCTCGGGTCAGCTCATGGTATTTCTGTCCGCTGTCTTCCAGCAGCGGGATCAGCAGGCTGGCGTCGTTAGCAATGGACTCCAGGTAAAAAATCTGCTCCTTCATAGGGACATTGGCGTCGTCCATGGCCTGCTTGACCGCCAGCAGCACCTCGGGGCCGGACAGATGTTGCAACTCTTCAGCCGTGAGCCCCACCTGGGGCGCGACTTCCTCAAAGAAGTCCTGAAACTCACCGCCACCCGTCGCGGTAAAATCGCCCAGTTTGTCGGAAACGTCTTTACTGATGTCACCGAACTGTTCCATGCTAATGCCGTATTGCTCGGTGGCGTAGGCGGCCGCCTGGAACTCCTCCACCGACTGTCCCGCCAGCCTTGACATGTTTTCGATGGCTTTGGCATCCGCCATGGCCCGGTTCGCCTGACCGATAATCGCGGACAATCCCAGATAGCCGGCCGCCAGTCCGGCCACATTACCTGCCAGGCTGTTCATGGACTTGCTGACATCCCGGGCAAACTTGCTGGTCTGCTGGTTGGCCTTTTTCAACTCGTTAATGTACTGCGCCGATTCGGCGATCAGGTCGACCACCAGTGAACCGACTTTGGTGACAGCCATTTAGTCGTGTCCTGTGTGCATGGAATGAAAGTTAGCGGGGGTCGTTACGCCAGAATCCGCACAGCGTCGCCTGTTGTTCAGCCTAAAACCCGCCGAAGCTGGGCGTACTGCTGGTCAGCGGTCATTTCCTGTGAGGGTTTATCCGGGCTGAGGTAGGCCAGCCACTCGGTGAACTCCCTACAGCCCATGTGCTGCTCCAGATACGCTACGGTGGTGTGCAGCCGGGTGGCCAAATCAAAGAGCATGCGGCGCGTCGGGCTGGCGGCTAGTGCTTTTTTGTCTCGTCCAGGGCACTGGGGCCGAGGCGGGAGAATTTCAGCGCCTCGTAATACAGATGCATTACGGTACTGATCCCGAAGGTTTCCCGGACCCGGTCCAGCTCGTCCGGCGTCGGGATTCGGCCCAGCAGTGAGTGCGCCACTACCCGGACAATGTTTTCCATGACGGTACGGACACTGCCGTCGCCCTGCTGGCCGATGTCCTGGACATCCTCAATAACGAAGACGGGCAACTCGTGCAGCCGCACTGTCCGTCCATCTTCCAGTGTCACCGTGGTGGTTTTCAGCGGGGGGCTGGCCAGCAGTGCCTCAAAGTCCAGCATCAGGCGGCCTTTTTACTGACAGCTGACGGAGAGGCACCGATGGTCCAGGTGACCTCGCCGGACTGTTTGCCGTACACCGTCCATTGCAGGGTTTCAGCCCCACTGGGTTCGTTGATCTGCCAGCCACTGAGCACCAGCACAAAAGCGCCGACCCGGCCATTGCTGAGGGTGACTTTCATATTGACCGTCGCGTTGTCTGTGGCCAGCTGTAAAAAGGCTTCCTGATTGGCGTCGCCGGGTACGTCGTTGCCAACGATTTCTTTATCGGGCGGAGTCTTCAGCCCGGGAATGTAGGTGCGGGTGGTGGCTTTTAACGGGGTGGTTTCAACAAACTCGCCCTGGGTGCCCATGGCACCAATGGCGGTGGCTTCGGTCAGCTCCAGAAAGGTGTCGGCGGTGTCGGGGTCCTCAAACGACAGAACCGTGCCGGCGGCAATTAAGGCCGTGGTGGTGGCGGGCATGGGGTGCTCCTTTTAACGGACTAAACGTGGTAAATCACAAAGCTCAGGATCTGGCGGTGCAGACGGGCCTTCTCTTCAAATCCGTCCTGCTGACTTTCGAGCAGGCACAGTTGTATGGGGTAGCTGCCCAGCATTCCCTGGTGCTGGTGCAGGGCTCTGATGACCTGTTGAGCGAGTTGTTTGACCTGTAGGTATTTGCGGGTATAGCAGTCGATCTGGTAACGGGAAGCGCGGACGTTGTCCACGAGCGAGAGGGAGGTTTCGACAGGGCTCGATATGAGCGTATAGACGACCGCCGGCAGGTACTCCCCGCGCAGCTGGCCATAGATGGAGGCATTCAGGTGTTGTTTCAGGTGGTCAAACAGACCTTGTTCAAGGATCATCGGTTTTGACGTTTTCGGGCGGACGCCAGTCGCCTGCCCAGCAGTGTTCCGAAATTTTGCAGCAGTGGCCGCCAGTGAGCATCAAAGGCGGGGCGTATAAACGGTTGTGGCGCTACGGTGAACGGGTGTTTCGGGCCGTAGTCAGTGCCGTACTCGACAAAGTGGGTGTACGGGGCAAAGCCACCGATTTGCACTTTCACCAGACCACTGCCGCTGATATTGCGGTTGCCGTGGCCGGTTTTATTGATGTAAGAGCGCCGCCGGATTTTGTGCTTCAGAAAGCCCGGGCGAATTTCTACGGTGCCGCCGCGTTTGCTTTGGCGCTTTCTGGGCTCGCCCTGGGAGATGGGCGCGGTGCGCTGAATCTGGCGGAACATCGGCAGGCTGGCGCTCATCATGGCCGAGCGCAGCACTTTGGCTCCGGCGATACTGCCGGGGCCGCCCAGTTCCCGCAATTGTTTCTCCAGCTCTTTCAGGCCGCTCAGATCTACATCCACCTTAATCATGTCAGCTCTGGCAGCACCACATGCACGGCCTCGTGCAGTGGCGCATCAAAATCTATGTTCTTCAGTCGTATATCGGTGGGATCTGAGCTGGTGACGATCTTCAGCCAGCGGTTGCTCATTTCAAGGTTGAGTTTGCCGACAATGTTGAGCTTGCGGTTCTGGTACCAGAGCCGCCAGTGGTTGTCCAGATCATCGAATAACGGGTCGTAGCGAATCACCACCATGACATCGAGCTGGCCGATAAAGCCCTGGGCGACAAAGATTTCTTTGGCAGTGGCGGATCGGATCTCGGCGCTTCTCCAGGCGACATCCTCGTATTCAGGAATGTCATCGGTGACGCTGTCGCCCGTGTCGATGGGTTTCTGGATCAGGATCCTGTGACGCAGTTTTCCGGCTCTCATTCGTCCTGCCTATGGGGGTTTTCCAGCACAGAGACTCTCTTACTGAGCTGGTCGAGCTTGAAATGCAGCGACTGCCAGCCAATCTTCTGGACTTTGTCGCGCATCTCTTCATTGTCCACCATGGTGGCGGTATTACTGCTAACAGCGCTTTCGAGTCGGATGCCCCAGACAATCATGGCAACAATAAAGCCCAGGGTGGTGATGATGGTGGTCAGGTCGACCTCGTCTTTCACTTTCATACGACCCTTGACTCCCCGGTCTCGGGCGACCACAGAGTGATTCGTTCACCGTTGCGAACATCGAAATGAAACCAGCTGATGTCAATCTCCATAAAGACGATAAAGGGAAAGGCGCTTTTGTTATTGATAATGAACTCGCGCACCTCATCAGCGCTGTGGTCACGGAATTTGCAGTCCATGGCCCGGCCAAAGGTGTGCTGGCTGGTCGGGCTGTACTCGGGTGCCTCGGGTGTTCTCAGTCCGGACTGCTCGTACTGGCCACCAAAACACCAGTCGTTGACGGTGCACAGTCCAAACTTAAGGCGAAGCTGGTCCAGGGTCATCAGGGCGCGGTCGTCGATCAGGCGCAGGGCTTTGCTGCCCTGATCCCCATAAACCGATGGCGGAACCAGCTCCTGAATTTTGAAGAATCGGGGCCTGTACATTCATTGCTCCGCCGTCACCGACTTCACCGCCCACATGGCCGCCTCTTCAAAGGCGGTCATGGCCATGGCGCTGCAGCGCGGGTCATTCCCGGTGCAGTAAATCAAGTCAATCAGATCGGCGGTTTTCTGCTTGAGGTCGTGGACGGCTTTGTCGTCGCCCGGGTTAAAGCTCAGACGCACACGGCGCTGGCCTTCAGTCTGATCGGTCACAGGTGTCTCCCAGGTGGTAAATAACATAGGGCTCCCATAGCCGTCGGGTGGCTTCGGGCATCTCGGACAAGGAACGCTCCACGGCGTTCTCCCGGTACTCGTACCACTGGCCGATCAGCAGCAGCAGGCCATGGCAGATATCGGTGTACAGTGGGACTTCGTCGTCTGCCAGTGACTCAGGGTCGGTCCCCGCAGGCCTCAGGCTCCGGCCGGTAAAGACAATAAACCGGCTGATGGCAGCCTCGACCAGGTGGCGCAGGTAGTCGTCCTCCTCGTCGTCGCGCTCGTAGCGGATATGGCTTTTCACCAGAGACAGGTCGAGGATATCAGCCATAACGGCGTACCCTTCGCACTTCCGGTGGACGGATGACCTGCCGTTTCGGAGCGTCGGGTTCCGGGGTGGCGACCTTGTCGTGCACCCATTTAGAACCTTCCAGCACACTGACCTCCAGCACCGCGCCCTGCTGGTAAAGCCGGTCTTCAAAAATGACCGGTACTTTTAACCGGACTTTCATCAATTGGCCTTTTTCGAGGCTTTGGCGTCATTGAGGGAGGCCGCCGCCATCTGCAGGGTCTTGACGGCGTCACTGTCCATCAGGTCAGCGTCGGTGCGCATAAAGGCCAGGAACCCGATCTGGCCGTAGTCAATGTACTTCTCCACCATCCGGTGAAGCGTGAATCCCAGCACGTCACGGATGATGAACTCACTGAGATCCCCGTAAGCCATGGGCACCTCTGCGGCCGCCGCATCCGGGCAGCCCTGGTCAATGACATAGGGATCGCCATCAATCAAAGCGGGGGTGCCATCGGCCATGGAGGGCTTCCACAGTGGTCGGCCATTGTCGTCCAACATCTCCTTGAACTGGAGCAGCACTGAATCATTGAACACCCAACGGCATCCACCCATGTTGCGGTAGGCCGGGTCGACCGAGTGTTTCAGGCGCAGCAGGTCCACATAACCGATGTCGGTGGTGCTGGTTGCGGTGTGCCCCACGCTGGCAGCAGGCAATAAACCCTGTGGCTGGGCGGTGCCTGTGCCAGTGGCGTAATGGCGGGCGGTGATGCGACCGAGTCTCTGGCCAAACTTGCGGGTAATGAACGAGTCAAGGGCAAAAGCGCTGTCCTGCAGCAGCTCAATGCTGACCCGGACGACTTTACTGGAGTACTTGAAGGCGCCCAGTTCTTTCTGGCCGAACTCGAGCTCGGTTTCATCGACCTGGGTGTGCTCGGCAACCAGCTCGCCTTCGTTGCCGGTGTCGTCGTTGGTGGGCCAGTTGATGGTCTCACCGGCGCTGGTGTTCATGACAGTGGCGAACTGACGGATACCGCCGTAGGCCTTCATGGTCTCTATGATCCGGGCGGCCAGTGTGGTTGGGATTAAATACCCCCCCGTGCTTTTGGGCACGGTGCCCTGCTGCCTTACCTCCTCACTGACATAGTGGCTGCGCAGGATTTTACGCTGGTCCTGACCCAGATCGAGCATGCCAGGCTGTTCGGAGCGCAGCAGTGACATAAAGGCGTCCGTGTACTGCTGCTCTTCACTCTGGCGCTGGTCGTCTGACTGGGGTTTCTTCGGACGGATGGGGTTGCCGAGATCATCCAGCTCGTACTCGCGGGTCTCTGAAGGCAGCGGGTTAAGGGGAACATCAACGGATTGTCGATACTCCAATGCCTCTTTCAGATCGGCAATGCGCTGGTCCAGAGGTTCCAGTTCAGCGCGCATAGTGTCCCACTTGCCGCGCTCCTCGTCATTGATACCTCGATCCTCTTTTTCAGCGACCTCGACCAGTTTGGCCATGTTATCAGCGATACCTGCCCGCTTTTCCTGCAGGCGTTTGAGTTCCTCGCTCATGGAGAACGCTCCTATATAAATGAAGAATGAAATGCCTGCAGGTGTCAGGCGTGTTGAATCAGGTACAGTCTTAGTTTGTCGCGCTCCAGAGTGCGACGGGTCAGGGTGTTTCGATAATCATCGCAGCTGCGGGCAGCAACGCTGGTGTCCGGATAGGCCGGATACGTCACCGGGGAAATATCGTAGAGCCGTCGGAACTGCTTAATGGTGCGAATCACCCGGCCTTCGTCGTCTTCATCCCACTTGTCGTCTTCCACCCAAAAGGCAAAGCTGCTCTGGGTGACGTCTTTGCGATCAATACTTTTGATCAGGTCACGGGCGTACTGGGTGTCGGGCGGGTCTATGCGATAGTGCAGGCCAGTGTCGTCGATACTCAGATGCAGGGTGTCGGCGCTGGTGCGACCTAAAATCAGGTTCGGTTCGTGATTGAACAGGGCCCGTACGTCGTTGGTAATGACTGAATCAAACGCACCCGGCGCAATCTGTTCCCTAAAGCCGCCAAGGTTCTCGGACAGGGTATTGAACACCGCCGCATATCCGCTGAGTCGATGCTCGCCGTCGTCGCCGCGCAACTCAATGGAGCCGAGTCGGGTTTCTCGGGTTTCAGGTGTTTGATTCATCGTCCGGTGCCTCGTCAGGTGATGAGGGGTCAGTGTCATCGTCTTGTCCGCTGCCCATGTTCAGCGGCTGCAGGTATTCGTCCAACCCGTCTATGCGGTTTAAATCTTCCAGTTCCCGCACTTCATTGCGGGACAGCCATCCGTATTCGATGGCGGTTTTGTAATAGTCTTTGCGCTCGGCCAGGGTGCCCCGTAGCAACCCCTGCAGGTTGAATTTCACGTAATAGGTATTGCTGCCCGGGAACAGTTTTCGGTTCAGCTCCTGCTCCCATCGGACAATCCAGGGCGTCATGGTGTAGCGCAGAAAACCCAGATACAGCTCACTGATGTTGTTAAATGTGGCCTTTTCCAGGTCGTTGATCATGTGGCTGGGGACGTTATATATCCGGCCAATCTCGGCAACCTGGAACTTTCGGGTCTGCAGGAACTGAGCGTCTTCCGGGTTGATGCCGATTTTCTGGAACTCCATGCCTTCTTCCAGCACCGCGACGTTATGGGCGTTCTCCAGACCGCTGTATAAGTCTTTCCACTGTTTCCTGAGTCTCTCCACCGGACTGGGATCATCGGGATTTTCGGATTTTCGCTTGAGCTTGCCCGGGTGCTTCAGGACACCGGCGACCAGGGAACCCGATCCGAACAGTTTGGCTCCGAATTTCTGAGCCGCCTGCGCCAGACCGATGGACTCTCGGTGCAGGGCAATCGGGGAGATACCCACCAAGCCGTCAAACCCTAGCGCCGGGATGTGCAGGACATCCTGTGGCAACGCGTCCAGTGGCTCCTCATTAATCTGAGTCTGATAGGTCAGACAGTTATCAATAATCTGAGGATAGGTTCGATCCGGCAATAACGGCAGCAGCGCTCTGGGCTCTCCTAACTGGTTTCGGATGATGTAGCTGTAGCCGTTGCCCCATCCGACGCAGTGGCTCATGACACTGTTACGCCAGCTGAACGAGGTCATCCACGGGTTCGGGGTGTTGTGCAGGATATTGAACAACGGGTGTCCGGTGGCCAGCTCGCTGCCATCGGGCGTCCGCCGCCGTATATTCAGCGGCAGCTGGGCCAGTGTCTCCGACAGCAGCCGGATACAGGCATAGACCGCCGACATCTGCAGCGCCGTATGCTGGTTGACCTGAATGCCGCTGTCGTTGGGCATCAGAACATCAAAGCCGGTGGAAACGGGCATAGGGGGCGGTGTCTTGGCCGGTTTTGCCCGGAACAGGCTATCAAGGATCATGGCGTTTCAGGCACCAGCTAAGTCGTGTGGCATAGGCAATCAGTAGCAGGCCGCCGATCATCAGAACCATGGACAGGCTCCAGTAAAGGTAAATACCAAGCAGCAGCAGGGTCGCCCCGGTGATTCCGATCAGGTCACATAACCAGTAAATCTTCTTCGTCATAGACTGATTCATTGTCCTGCGCCAGCAGGGCGCGGTTCATGGCCATGAAGGTGGCGACGGGGCCGTCGATCTTGCATTCGTCATTGAGCTTGTTGGGGAACACGTTGTCGTTCTTGTCCACCCTCGCGTTTACATTGGACATCATCCACGTCATCACCGGGTTGTGTTCGTGGTGCAGACGGCGGTCAATGACCAGGGCGTCGGTTTCTTTCATGGCCTCGGAGAAATTCTTCACCGACTGCTGCACCTGGACAATGGTGAAGCCGTCGTCCTGCAGCTGGGTCGCCATCTGGGTCGCACCCCAGGGATCGAAAGCAATCTCCTGAGTGCTGTAGTGCTGCGCCCATTGTTTGGCGTCCTGGTAAATGACGGTGTAATCAATGATCTGGCCATCGGTCAGGGTCAGCCATCCTTTGTCGGACCACTTCTGGTAAAGCTTCTGGATGTGATGAGCCTTGCCGCTGGTTTTCGGGTCTAGCACCGCCTCGGGCAGGTAGAATTTCACCTTGTGGTGGTAATGTCGGTCGTCATCCGGGAACAGACCGACCAGCGCGGTTAAATCACGCTTGCTGGACAAATCCACGGCCATATAACAGGGAAGGCTTTTCAACCGTGGGTCGGGGGCTGTCTCTGGGCAGAGACGCCAGTCTTCCATGTTGAAATAGGCGCTTTCGCCTTCGCACCAGATGTCTAATCGTTTGCGTTTGAACTCGCTGGCCGCTGAAGGGGTTTGCTGGGCCTTCTGGCAGAGCCGTTGCATGTCCTCCAGTTTCGGAGAAATACCCAGGTTGGGGTTGGCCTGAATCCAGACGTCTGGATTTTTCCAGTCGTCCGGGTCGTCGATGGTGTAGATGACGCCAAAGCAGCTGTCGTCGTCAATATCGATATTCTGATCCAGCACCTTGACCAGATAATCGCGTACCTCGTAACAGATACTGGTTCGATCCTCGCCCGCCGTGGTGATCACCAGCAGCAGTGGCTGGTCACGGGCACCCATGGACAGCTCCAGCACGTCATAAACCCGCCGGTTTTTATGGGCGTGCAGCTCGTCGATAATGGCGCAGTGGGTGTTCTTGCCCTCCAGCGTATCGCTGTCCGACGCCAGAGGCTTGAAGAAGGAGCTGCTGCCTTCGTGGCAGACGCTGTGGTTGAATGCCTGGATGTGGTTGCGCAGCTTGCTGTTGCGGGTCATGTCCCTTGCGGCGTCAAAAACAATACGGGCCTGATCCCGACTGGTGGCGGCGCTGTAGACCTCGGCACCGGGTTCATTATCCCAGTGGGTCATATACAGCCCCAGTGGAGCGACGAAGGTGCTTTTGCCGTTTTTTCTGGCCACTTCTATATAGGCACTGCGGAACCGCCTGAGACCGGTGGCTTCCCAGATCCAGCCGTACAGGTTGATAATGACAAACACCTGCCAGGGCGAGGGCTCCACCGGCTGTCCTGCCCATCGACCCTTGATATGCGGGACATGGTCAAAAAATTCAAGGACGTCCTGGGCTTTGTCGACATCAAACACCAGACCACGATCGTGGCCGTTCTCCATGTCATCCAAAAACCGGTGGCAGGCAAGGCGGACCCACTTGCAGGAGGGTATTTCTCCACTATTGACATCAATGGCGTACTGGTAGCCGACCTCCCAGCTAACGGCCATCAGACACCCTCGCGGGCCATCCGTCGTTTTTTCTGCCAGGCCTCGAAGTCGTCGTCGGGCTTGTCGGTGTCGTCATGGATTCGGGATCGGCTGGAAGGGGTCATTCCGAACTCACGCCACAGGCTGAGCAGCTGTTTAAAGTTTTCATTGGCGATCCGGACATGAGGGCTGACCACGTCATTACCCAGGCATCCTCTGACGACAGTGCCCTCTTCATCAATAATGGACAGCTCACCTTTCCACGCCACCCAGCACTTGCAATAGGCGACGAGGGCCGACTTATCGACGGTGGTGGCAATGCCGCACTTCTGAAGCTCGGTCACCACTTCCCGCCAGCACTTCTTTTCTTCCTTACTCAATAATGACGGAGGCTTTATTTTTTCCAGCTTGTCGGGTTTGGGTTCTTTTTCATTGAGCCGACAGGGTCGGGCAGTTCCGCGAATCACCTTAAGATTTGTCGGAAGCGGTGTGATGCTAGCCATAGCGAATTTTCAAAAATATTAGTACCAGTTGGATGCATAAAAAAATGAC
>WLWH01001289.1_pt1 | contig 16943 bp, 12 predicted proteins | sample 6712741 | NCBI WGS metagenome assembly WLWH01 (sample SAMN12718694, study PRJNA515312) | sponge metagenome | isolation source: marine sponge | host: Mycale hentscheli | place: New Zealand: South Island, Marlborough, Capsize Point | collected 2003-05-01 | reverse complement strand
TCATATGATAGATACCGTGACGTGCACGGTTCCTAGTTCTACAGGAAAGTCATATGTAGGTGTAGATTCATCAGGAAATGTAACATCAATAGATCCATGTGACTGCCCTGAGTTTGCTGTACCTTTCATATATCAGGAGGATATAGTTATAAACTCACTAGAAGATGTTAATATACCTATAAGCGTATATGGAAATCCGACATCTTTTACAGTGGTAACTACATGTTTAGAGTACCTGTTAGATGGAGGCAGCTCGTCAACATTATTTACATACACAGACTGCGACTCTAATAGTAATACAATAACCGTATCTGCATTTCAAGCAATAACGGTGTGTGCAAGCTCTGCCCCTACTATAACTCGTGGAGACGGAAGTGTTTCTTCAGGCATCCCTTGTTTAAGTTCAATATTTCCATCAGCACTTTCTTTTAATAACGGAGTTATATCTGGAAGATCTGTTAAAGAGTTATCATTCTCTTTCACAATCAACGCAACAAATTGCTTTGGAACAAGTGCTAATAAGACTATAAACGTGGATGTAATATCCTCATCAGACAGGAAGCCATTCCTTATGGATATTACAAACTTTACAACCGAGTCTTCAAATGCATGCAGCATAACGCCTGCATCAAGCATATCATTTACTAGGATGTATTTCGATGGTCCTAACCCTGTACCAACCCTTAGAGACAGAGTGTTTGACTACAGCGATCAGAACGGATTCATACCATTCACTGGTGGAGACAAGTGGTACTTCGTTGACAACTCTCAGCAGGTCATTAGGATAGATGACAATGGATATGTTTCAGACGTTTATGCATGTCCTGGTACAACTACGACAACTACCACTACTACTACAACTACAATACCAGCTGTAGGTAATTACTATACAGCTAAACTTTGTGCTGAACCCACAACCGTAGTTACTCTTTTAGATGCAACATCTGTAGCTATAGTGGTTGGAAATGTTGTCAAGACTACAGACGGAAACTGTTGGGAGATAACAGGAACATCATCAGGATCATACCCATATTATTTAATGCAAAACCCCGTAGTAATATATGCAGACTGCACGACTTGTACTGGAACAACTACAACCACAACAACTACAACAACTACTACAGCACCCGTCATCAGCTCATTCAGTATGGATTCATCTGCCCAAACAACAGATTTTGCTGCATGTTCACTTACGCCCTCCCTTTCGACATTCTACCACAACGGTAGTGGCTCAATTCCTGCCGTTAACGACTTCGTTTACACAGATGCCTTAGGGGCAAATTTATTTGACGGTGTATTCAAGTGGTACTATGTGGACGACGGAGGCACAGCGTACACGATAAACATTTCATCGACTGGTCAGGTACTATATGTAAGGGCCTGTGCGGGGGTGACGACAACGACTACAACGACTACGACAACCAAAACGTACTACACCTACAAAAACTGTAGTGATGGTGTCATTGCTGGTAAATTATATTTCTTTGGTCCCAAGGTCCTTGCATCAGACACTGCTGTAAAGGCTTCAGACGGAAACTGCTACAAGATATTTAATGTAGATTCAGCTGGAGGTCCAGAGCTAGAGGTATTGTTTGTATATAATTCATGCTACGATTGCCAGTAGAGTATAACTTAAGGTTTATATCAGCACAGCCCGCTACAGATTACTATGCTTGGCAGGTCGAGGTATATATAAATAACTTTCTATCGATGGGATACAGTGACATCGATGTGGTGTCAGGCTTCCAGGATATGATACCAGACTCATGGGGTAAGCTTGTTTCGAGATACGGAGATAGGGTTAACTTTCACTTCTACGAGGACACTTTAGGTAGTGTAAGATATATACCTTCGATACAGGCACACATTCTAAAGAAACACTTCGATGAAAATCCAAGCTCTGATGCGTTCTTCTTTCACGACTCTGACTTTATATTCACAAAGAAACTAGACTTCAAACCATTCCTACAGGATCACAACTGGTACTTCTCAGACACGGTTAGCTATATAGGGTACGAATACATAATGAGCAAGGGCGAGGAGGTTCTAGACGCCATGTGTGATATCGTAGGTATATCCAAGGATATAGTGAGGAAGAATCAAGAGAACAGTGGTGGTGCACAGAAGCTTATGAAGAACCTAACATCTCAGTACTGGGCTAAGGTTGAGAGTGACAGCATAAGGCTGTATGAAAAGATGATTACCATGCAGCATGTACGTAAGCCTGAAGACCCTTATGGGATACAGTCATGGACGGCAAGCATGTGGGCAGAGCTTTGGAACGGTTGGCTGGCAGGACACAATGTAATAGTGCCTAAGGAGTTTGACTTCTGTTGGGCCACATGTCCGTCATCTAGGTGGAATGAGGTTTACTTCTTTCACAATGCAGGGGTTCCAAACAACACACAGGGAATGTTCTACAAGCCCGACTATGCATATAAGCTGCCATACAAAGTAGATCTAGATATATCCCCTGAAAGGTGTTCCTATCACTACTACAACGAGATGAAGGCCGTCGACAGCTGTTTGCTTTAATTTTGTTAAATTTGTATTATGGCAACTATAACGTATTCCACATGGACGAAAGGGTGGACATCCTTCTGGTCCTATATACCAGACTGGATGATCGGTCTGAACAGCAGCTTCTATACCTTCAACGACGGTAAGCTGTACAAGCACAACGACAACACAACCAGGAATAACTTCTATGGACTTCAATCTACCTCTACCGTGACGACTGTCTTTAATGACGAGCCGATGCAGATGAAGATGTTTAAGACACTTTCTCAGGACTCAAACAAGCCATGGAAGGCAATCATAGACACAGACATAAATACCGCACAGATAGACGCCACATACTTCAACCAGAAGGAGGACGAGTGGTTTGCATACATAAGAAGGGTTGACGACACGATAGATCTAAAGGCTATATCTACACAGGGTATAGGGAACAGTACAACTGTAGACAGCTCAGATCCAACTGCTGTATTGATCACCTTTGCATTCAATATGGATGGTGCAATAAGTGTTGGTAATAGGCTATATAAAAATAACGCTGGGACTCTTGTGCTTATTGGAGTTATTACAGCTATAGGTGCAAACACAATAACGGTGAATACTACAGAGGATCCGTTCACAACACCACCAACACCAATATCAGGATCGATACCCTTAATAAGTGACTTTTTGATAGCCGTGAAGAATAGTCAGGCTGAGTCATATGGTAGCAGAGGTTTCTATATGTCCGTAAAGCTTGAGAACGAGGACACTACTCAGGTTGAATTGTTTTCCGTAGGTAGTTCTATATTCAAAAGTTTTCCTTAAATTTGTTAAATGGAAGTTAGGCTCTTGACAGACGATGATTATGATACATTATCATCGTGGTGGAAGGACTGGAGATGGACAGCTCCGCCTAGAGATATGTTACCAGAGAATGGCCTTGGAGGTATTATGGTTCATAAGGATGGGGAGGAGATATGTGCAGGATTTGTATACTTCACAAACTCATCAGCAGCATGGCTGGAGTTTATAGTGTCAAACTTTAACTACCGACAGGACGACAGGCAGGAGGCATTGAGGTTCCTGATAGACGTACTTACAGAGATGATAAAGGACAAGGGTTCCTACAAGTATATATATACCTCTCTGAAGAGCAAGAGCTTGATAGACAGGTACAGCGAGTGCGGATTCCAGATGGGAAGCACCAACTGCAACGAAATGATAAAGGTATTATAATATGGCAGCAATAACATCTACAGTGATAGCAGGAGCAGGATTAGCAATAGGTGCAGCTCAAGCTATAAAAGCAAATAAGGCTAAAAAAGATGCAGACTCAGCTGCATTTAGAGCAGAGGCAGCGATGCGTGGTGTGAAGGAAGAGAATGTAATGAAACAGGTACAGGTACCTACGCTTGGGTACGACCTCGCACAAGAGTCTCAGGCACAGAGAGATATATCTACCATATCAGCACTTCAGGGTGCTGGGGCGGCAGGTGTAATAGGCGGTATAGGAAAGGTCGCACAGGCAGGAGCAGCGGCTGATCTACAGCTCGCAGCTCAGGCACAAAGAGCTCAGGCACAGAGAGACATGGCTGTAGCTCAGGCAGGTCAAGGTATAGAGCAGAGACGTGCTCAGAGAGAGTTTGGAATAGAGGGCAGTGCACTTGCAGGTGCACAGGCTGCATCAGCTGCAGCACAGGCTCAACAAAACCAAGCTATTGAGGGTATGTTTAGTAGTGCACTTTCTGGAGCAGGATCACTTCAAACGGGACTACAAGCAAGTCAGATGACGAAACAACAAAAGGCAGATCCTAATTTAGATATTTACACATACCTACAAAATTTAGGTTCAATACAAAATACTAACGCTGCGATGTCTGCAGGTCAAACAAATCCATAGAAATGGCAGAAAAGAGTTATATAGGTTTTAAGGCAGCCCCAGGTATAGATTGGGGTAAGCTGACATCAGAGTTCTCACAGGGACTTATGGATATAGGTGCAAGAAGAGGTCAGCAGGACGCATACTTCGATCAGATACAGCGTGAGAACATGCAGGCCGTTAGGGAGACTGAAAACTTTCAGACTCAGGATCTAAACACACTTCTATCTGGTGCTATATCTCAGAACGTTGATAACAGCTATGAGATGAACAGGCTTGTTAAGTCTGGCAAGATGAACCATAACGCTTATAGAAACTTTATAAACAATGCAAACGACGACTGGAAGTCATTTGCTACAACCGCAAAAACATTAGATCAAACAATACAGTCTGGACTTGAAAGACAGCAGCCTGGAGAGAACGGACTTCCAGCAGGATCTAAGTACGAAGAGGATTTAATAGAAAGACGTTCCGAGTTACTAAACCTAAAGAATAGAACGATGTATCAGGATCCTAAGACAGGTAAGTATTTCTTGGCTGATTTGGACGAGACTGGTAATATATCTGATTACAACAACCTACACAACGTAAAGAGCTTAAACAACCCTATGAATGTCAATGACAACTTCTTTGACTTCAACACACTTGTAACAGACAGGGCTAAGAATCTAAAAGAATACACCGTTGGAGAGATGGAGGACGTGGATGGCAAGCAGGTCTATGTCACAGAGAAAGGTCAGGTGATGAACCCAGAGCTTCCTGGATCTATATCAAGAGTTCAGGCATATATAAAAAAAACACCAAGGCTTGTATACAATACACTGTCTCAGTCTGATAATAGGTACGAGAGCTACTTTGATCCTAAAGATCAGGAAGGTGGAGACTATCAGAGAAAGATGAATAGCTTTATAGAGATAGAAAACGGAGCCAGACGTATTAAGGGAGAGAAGCCATTGACGGGTGAAGAGCTTAACAGTTTTGTAGCTGAATACGACAGGTTTCTTATGCCTAATATTACAGATGGTCAGGGTGTATTTCAACCCTCTCCAAGTCAGGATCAGTTGATGGCTCTCGATCAAGTTGTTGAGAGTACTTTTATGTCTAACCTTGGATACTCAAAGATAGAAGCTAAGCCATCGACTAAAGGCAAAGGCAAAGGCAAAGGAAAAGGCAAAGGCAAAGGCAAAGGCGAAGGTGAAGGTGTGAGCTATGACCTGTACGAGACATTGTACGATGCAATAAAAGAAGGTGACTCTGAGACTTTAAATATCAGAAAGACAACAGAGGCTAAGGATCTAAGGTTTGAGGTTAGACAAGATGGCTTTATAGATGTGTACGACATGTCTGAAAATACTGTTGGAGATCCTAAGAATGAATTAGTTTTTAAAAGAAAGTCATTGACAGACCTCGTTCCATACTTCTACGGAAAGTCTGGTGCGACTGGTGGTACTAAACCAGAGGCTACATACAACGCAGAGAGAGACGCATTCTACAAGGCAACAGGAAAGCCAAAAATAGCAATGATGGAGGAGCAGACGGAAGAGATGCCAGCAGATCAGATGGCCAGTAATCAGGGCGGTAATTTTTTACAAAGACTAGCAAAAGGTATCCTCGGAAGGGGTAACAATCAAAACATATCATAACTATGGCTGAAGACAATCCGATAGAAGGCTTGGATCCAAATCAATCGGCATTCGAGCCGATGTTGGATATGATGAATCAAGACATACCAGAGGACCTAAGCAGGACCACTACGACAACGACTCTATATATCTCTGGAGATAAGACACAGATAGATCAGCCTAGGGTTAGTACAACTACAACTATGGCTCCAGTGGAGCCTTTAGATATAGTGTCACAGTTTAGACAGTCTAATCCAGAAGTAAGAGTTGGTGATGTAAACAAGGTCATACCTAACGCAAGCTATGAGGAGAGGATGCAACTTCTTTTTGATTACCCAGATCAGTTCGGTGCAGACATAGAGTACAATAATAAGATCAACAGCTATGTCACACAGTTAAAGGATAAGGGGTATAAAGACGATCAAATACTTTCATACCTAGAGCAACAAAAGGAAGGAAAAAAGTCCGAACTGATGACCAACTTTCCAGACCTGTTTGATGTAAAGTCTATAAAAAGAAAGGATAATGTACTCAAGGCTCTAGAGAGTGAAAATATTTCATACAGCAGACTATTAAAGTTTGGATCTGAGTATAAGTTAAAGAGTGAATATCCTGAGTTTGCTAACCTTATAGATCAGAAGAAGAAGAACGATCAGATTCAGAAAGAGATAAAGGCTAAAAATAAGAAGATAGATGCTAATATTGAGGCAGAAAAACAAGCAATAGAAAGACAGTTAGAGACTGGTAAAAACTTTATAGGTCAGGACATGTCTCCTATAGATCAAGAAGCTGCTAGAAAAAGACTCAGAGAACTTGAAGGGGAGCAGACGTTGACTGATTTTGATGCAGGTGATCCCTTTCAGGGAGATACGTCAAGGGCGGATATAGGAAAAATTTCATACAAGGAAAAGCCTGTAACTGATTTTGAATTTAAAAGGATAAATGAGTTTAATGTAGAACCTATAGTTAATGACTACAGGTTTATGGACAAGGATAAAAAAGATCAAGAGTTATTATTTCTTGACGAATTAAATAAAAATATTAGAGCCACAGGAGGTACATCATTAAGTGACGAGCAGATAAGAGAGGTTTATGTTGATGGAACTAAGCCTTTTAATGAAAGTTACAAGGAGTATGATGATCAGCTATGGAACAGTGTGTCTGGTATTGTGTCTACAGAACCTGTTGTTGACTTAAACGACGAGTTTTTTGAGAGACATAATACCACAAGGGATGAGTTTATAAATAAAAGAAAACTTATACTTTCAAGCGGACTTTTTAATACACAGAAATTAGGAGAGACATACTACACAGAGGAGGAGTTCCAGGCAATGTACGATAGGGCGTCTGAAAAATTGATTAATGAGTATGGATCTACAATAGGGACCTATGAAAAAATTACAGGTACAAATCTTAGAGAAAATCCTGAGCAGTTTTATGATGAGACAAGAAAGAGTAGCTCTCTATATACATCAGATATCGATGAAGATATAGTGATAGGTGACTCAGAACAGACATCTAAAAATTTAAGAAAAAGATTTGGATTTCTTCCTTATGGATCTAAAGATGAGTCACAAAATTATTTAGAGACAGAGGGCTTTAGATTTAGCTATGACGGAGACAATCTCGTTATACAGTCCACAATTACGCCAGAAGGTAAAAGCTCTTCAGAGCTAGTCAATGGTATAGAGATAAATATGAATGGATCTGACGTATATGCAAAGATCAAAAACTTTATGTCTAAGGCTATAATTACTGACGAAATAAAGTCTGTAATGAACGAGTACGAAAGAGGAGAGGGTAGATTTAAAGGTAAGTTTAATGATCCGATGAGGGCATCTATAGATCTAAGTAATTACATACTTTCTAAGCCTCATGTTTTTGGAGATGCAAATGGTTTTGCTACGGATGGATATGGGCAAGGATTTTTGTTTGGACTTATACCTATGGGTGGTGGTAAGAGTAAGTCTGATTTTATGATGGATATGTCTATCATAAACACTCAAATAAATGCACTAAAGGCAAAGGATCCTATTGGTAATAAGTATCTCATAGATCAACTAAATAAAAATCTTCAGTACGCACAGTACATAAATGAAGAAAAGGCTCCAGAACTTGTAGGTTTAAAAGGTGGGGCACTAGCTGCTCTATCTGGAGTTACAGAAACAGTTTCAGGTATTACTGAGGGTGTTTTAGATCTTACTATAGACATACCATTCTTACCAACATCAGGTGCACTGTCTGATGATGAGGTAAACATGTTAAAAGATAAAGGTCTTGAGGAATACCAGATAGCAGATATACAAAATAAGCGTATAAAGGATGAGGTTGAGTACGGTATAGATGAGTGGCTTAAAAATACTACAGCGGTTACAGATAAGTCACTGGCTGATGCAGGTCTTACATATGAGTTGATGAAGACGATGATACACAGTCTCAGCACTGGTGCTATAGTTGGTTTTAATCCATCACTTGTTCCTGTCGCATTCGGACTTCAAACCACAGCAAGGGTAGAGAACGAGCTAAAAGACAGCGACCTCACTAACTTTGAGAAGAGAGTTATATCTTGGCCTATGGCCACGTTTGAGGGTATACTTGAGAATTTTGGTCTTCAAACCGCACTATCGCCAGGTAAGTCAATGCTATTTAGATGGGTTGCAAGCAGAGCTTTAAAAAACTTACCAAAGGATGCAAGTCTCCATGCAATAGAGGCGAGCATGAAGTACACGATGAAGGGGCTTGGTGCAAGGACAATGTTAGGGATACTTGAGGGTGGTTCTTTTGAGGCACTTACGGAGGTAGGTCAAGAGGGCGTAGAATTTACAGAAAAGAATATTGTAAACATGCTCCTAGGTAAGGACGTGTTTAAGAACATGCCCGACATTACTACGGAGAAGGGAGCTAATGAATTTTTAAATCAGCTTGGAAAGGCTGCACTATTAGGTGGATTATCTGGTGGTGGTATGTCTGCAATCGGTGGCACAACAAACCTTCTTGTCAATGGTTTTAAGATGAAGGGCTTAAATAAATCATTTGAGAATCAGTACAATGTCATAACCAGCGAGGAAGGTAGGGCTATTGCTTTATCACAGATAAACTTAGCCTACCAGTCAAAGCAGATAACTAAGGAGGAGGCAAATGAAAGAATAAAGGCAATGAATGATGCCTATCCATTGATGATGGAGATACCTGCCGAACTGTCTTCAGGTCAGAAGAGACAGTCATATGATTTAATGCTAGAGAGAAAGGCATTAGAGGCAGAGGTAAAAGACAAGGACAAGAACCTGGTCGTCAAGCAGACGGAGAGGATCGCAGAGATAAATAATCAGTTACAACAAATAAGCAAGACAGATGCCATTCAAGAGCAAGAAACAAAGAAGGAAGTGCTACCAGATGAACAGTCCGAAATGGGACTGCAAGATGTGGGACAGCGAGACACCCAAGGGGAAGAAGCTGCCGAAGTACAGCAAGAACAATTAATAGAATCAGTAGATGATCAAGGAAGAAGTGCTAAACCAGGAGCAAGATTGTTTAATGATCCTAATCCAGAGACGTCAGAGATATCTGCTAAGTATAAAAAAGAAAAGGGTATAGAAACAACTGCTGGTGAAAAGATAACTGAGCTTGACACTAGCAAATCTATGGAAATAGCTGATGCTTATGAGGCTATGGAAAACAATCCTAATGATCCAGAAGTAAAAGAAGCATACGAATCTCTTGCAAAAGAAACTATAGATCAGTACAAAGCTATGACTGATGCTGGATATGAGATTGAGATTTACGAGGGCAAAGGAGAGCCATACGCTAATTCTCAAGAAATGATAGATGATCTTATTAATAATAAGCACATGTATATTTTTTCTACAGAACAAGGTTATGGAGAAGCTGGAATAACAGATCAGCAGCGTCAAGAAAATGCTATGCTTGCAGAGACTGAGTTCGTAGATAAAAATGGTAAGCCTCTGTTAATCAATGATTTATTTAGAGGGGTACATGATTTCTTTGGACATTCAGAAAGAGGTAATGGTTTTGGAGCTAAAGGAGAGGAGAACGCATGGGATGTTCATGCCAGAATGTTTACCGATAAAGCAAGAAGAGCGATGACAGCTGAGACAAGAGGTCAAAATTCTTGGGTAAACTTTGGTCCTCAAATGAGAGATAGCAACGGTAATCTTTTAAAGAAAGGAGATCCTGGATACAAGAGTGCTAGAGAAAGAGATTTTGCTCCACAAAAAATAGGTCTGTTGCCAGAGCAGTATTCTGAAATAACAGAAACTCCCACTACTGAGGTTACTGAAGAGGTGGTTGAAAAAACTCCTGTTAAAGAGGCACCAAAGAAGGAGGCGAAGGGTATACGCAAGCAGATAGAGAACGCAAGGAAGGCAATAGCTAAGATCCTACCAGGTGTGGAGATCGTGGTTCATGAGAACGAGGATTCATACAGGAAGGCGACTAACGAAACGGACAGCAAGAAGCAGGCATCTCGTGGTGAGTACAACGCTAAGACCAAGAAGATACACATAAACGTATCCAAGGCGAACAACAGGACGGTAGCTCACGAGGTCTTCCATGCCATACTACTAAGCAAGGTTAAAACAGACCAGGCCGCCAAGGATCTTACCGAGCGTATGATCAAGGCCTTATCAAAAAATCTTGAGGGGATGCCTGAGGTTAAGCAGGCACTCGACGCATTCGCTGCCAACTATGACGAGAACATACAGAACGAGGAGAAGCTTGCAGAGCTGGTCGGTATACTGGCAGGTAACTATGCACAGATGAACAAGCCTAGTCAGAATCTGATCAAGAGGTTTCTAGATCGACTGGCCAAGATGTTCGGATTGAAGTCATTCACTGACGGTGAGGTGGTTGACCTGTTGAACACAATAGCAGGAAAGGTTGCAGTCGGTGCGGAGATCAGTGATATAGACGTAAAAGTAATATCAGAAGGTGCATCTACATTTATAGCAGAGCCAACAACAATTGAACCTAGAAAATCTATAGGGGAGAAGGTTGTAGCGTCTAACAAACCAGCAGAATTATCTTTTGTGACTAAAAAAGATCTTATAGATATTGAAAGTCTTGTAAAAGAAATAGCAGATAAAAAACAAAAGGTTTGGTTCTGGGTAGCAGATCAGATGGGTAGAGGAATGTACTCTGATGTAGTTGTTGATGGTCAACATTTCTTAGACGCTGGACCAAGCTATGCTTTGGATCCTGTAAATAAAAGTAAAGATATAATATGGGCAACAGGTAAAGATAAATCTGCAATAGAAAAATTAATAGGTCAATCTGACTTTATATTTATTATTAGCGGATCTCCTATTAGCTCAAAACTTTTTAATAAAAAGAATATAGATATACTTGAGGACAGGATTGGGGATTATAGTAAGTTTAAAAACGATTTGTTGAAATCAAAACCAACAAAACCAATAAAAGATATACTTAACAAACATAATAGTTGGAAAAGCTTAAAAGAATCTCCAGATAGAAAAAAACTATTAATAGCATTTGAAAATCAAAAAGATAAAAACACTGAAACTAAAAAGGTGTTAGGTAAATACAATGCCTTTATAGATTTTAATTCATTGAGAGATGGATTTTATAAAGAGAATGATTTTAAAATGAATGAAGTTATGTTGGTATTAAAACCAACAGGTTATGGAGGTAAGTCTAATCACTCTACATATGAAAATGATATATTAGGTGAGGTTATTGGAGTACCTGATGCTAAGGTAGATTCTTTTGATTTAATGCCTGAAGCTGTAAGAAAAAAATATTCAGAAACTTTAGGGGCAGCTAAAAAGACACAAGTCGTTGCACCTTACGGAGTAGGTGTTAGAGAGATACAATACCCAGCCAAGCGTAAGCAGCTTATAGGTGAAAATGCTAGGATGAGTTTAAATGTAAGGACTGGATTAAGTATAGCGAAAAAAACCTTAGACCCAAAACAAAGAAAAGAATTTATAGAAAAGCTAAAACTTTCAAATGAAACCATAGAAGAGGTGTTTGGAACTGATAAGGCTTTTATAAAACAAATGACAGGTTGGGAGCAAGGAGTCGATGGAAAGTGGAGGTATGAGATCCCTGATCTTGATTTAAAGATTGATTTAGATCGAGATTCTGTAAAAAAAATAAGCCCAAAAACCAAGTACCCTACAATAAAAATTAGAGACCTTGTACAGGCTGACGAACTCTTAAAGGCATACGATTTTAAAGAACAAAAGTTTATTAGGTAATATAACTAAAAGAACGTACAATGGATTTGCACAAAGTGAAGACATCCATAATAACATAAAACAAATGGAAACAGCCATGGATCAATTAGAAAAAGATATCCTTAAGAAAAAAGAATTTAGAAATGAAAGGTAAGTGGAGTAAATATCTTGATGTGTTTAAAAATGCTGATAAAATTGCAGAAGGAATTAAGAATAGTATTTTTAAAAAAGAACATATTGAAGCAGTAGCAACTGATAGATTTCAAATTTGTGTTAAATGTTCTTTATTTGATGCAGGAGGAGATAAGTGTGTTGCTCCTGGTACTCAACCGTGTTGTGGAAGTTGTGGTTGTAGTTTAGCTTTTAAGGTGAGATCTTTATCTTCTGAATGTCCAAAAGGATTTTGGGATTCATATACATCAGAAGAACAAGAAGAATTAATAACCAAACAAATAGAAGACAATGGAACTAATAATTAACTATGTATACAATGATACTGTAACTTCTTTAGAAGTAAAGAATACTAATTCATATTGGTATACAACAATATCATAAATATGGGACTAAGATTTATAGAAGAAGGTCATGTGTATGAAAGCACTACCGAAGAACAAATAAACTGGCTAAGTGTAACATCATTTATTGCTAAGTTTAAACCTAAATTTGACAGAGATGGTCAAGCAAAAAAATCATCTAAGAATAAAAGATCTAAGTGGTATGGTATGACACCAAAAGAAATAATTGCTGCATGGGATGGAGAAACTCAAAGAGCAATTAAACTTGGTAACTTTTATCATAATCAAAGAGAAGCAGATATGCTTGATCTAAAAACAATAGGTAGACATGGTGTGGAAGTTCCTATTATTAAACCTATTATTGATGAACAAGGAACTAAATTTGCACCAAAGCAAAAACTTGATGAAGGCGTTTATCCAGAACATTTAGTATATTTAAAATCAGTTGGTTTATGTGGTCAAGCAGATGTAGTTGAAGTAGTTAATGGTTATATAAACATTAATGATTACAAGACAAACAAAGAAATAAAAGAAAAAGGATTTACTAATTGGGAAGGGATAACCAATAAAATGTATAAGCCTGTTAATCATTTAGATGATTGTAATTTAAATCATTATAACTTACAGCTCAGTATTTATGCGTATATTATTAAAAAGCACAACCCTAAACTAAAGATAGGTAAATTAACTATTCAACATGTTAAGTTTAAACAAGTTGGGGAAGATGCAAATGGTTATCCCATTAATGAACATGTAAATGGAGAACCTGTTTTAGAAAATATTAAAATCTATGAACTACCATATCTAAAAGATGAAGTTAATTCTATTATAATGTGGTTAAAAGACAACAAACTATGAAAGAATATATAGCAGCAGTAGAAATACAATCAAGAAAATCTAAAGTACCTACTGATTTTAGATTTGAGCAAACAAAAATATGCATTGATCTTAGTAAAGTAGTATGGTTTAAAGAATACTTTCATGTAGCTACAGATAAGTTTCAGAATACACATGCTGAAGTACTTTTATTTGGTCAAAGTAAACCAATCATTTTAGTTATTGGATATGAAGAATTAAAGAAAGATGTATTAACATTTCAAAATAAAAAATAATGGTAATAAGACTATTTGATATTCAAAACAGTAAAGTTGTGTTGACAGAGCATTGTTATGCATTGCCATTTTTAAAAGGTATAATGGAAGAATATCCTGATACACATATGGCTGTATACCAATACTTATTTTATATGTCATGTCCTAATCCTGATTTGAATCCTTTTTTTAATTTACCTGAACATGAAAAAGAAGATATAATTATAGAAGAAATACAACTAGAAGAATCTCCTGAAGACAGCAAAATAAGATATGCTTTAGATATGTGTAAAAAATTATATGAAACTCCAACATATAGAGCTTATGTAGGTATAAAATCTATGTTAGATAGATTAGCTAAGTATATGGAAGTTACTGCAATAGAACATGGTAGAGACGGTAATATTAATGCTATGGTAAATGCAGCAGCTAAATTTGAGAACATAAGGCAATCTTACAAGGGTGCATTTACAGATATGAGACAAGAACAAGAAAGTTCAGTGCGTGGAGGTGCAGGACTTGCTTATGATCAAATGTAAATGACTAAAAATAAAACACAATGGCTATTTTGCTATTGGGATGAGCCAGAATTTAATTATAAATCAACAAATAAAAAGAATGAAAAATCAAGTAGTAGTACCAGTAGGAATGAAACTTCTAATAAAGGAGATAAAACCAGAAACAAAAACTAAGTCAGGGTTATATTTACCTGAGATAGCACTTAAACAAACCTTTCAAGGTAAAGTAGTGGGTAGAGGTGACCAAGTTACTGAAATAGAAATAGGAGATGTAGTACAATATGCTGATCACGCAATGCCTACACCAATGAAACATCAAGGTGAAGATCATTTATTATTGCAAGTTGGTGATGTATATGCTATCATAAGATATGAGTAGAATCATACCTACATATGAAAATGGTAAATGGGATGTTACTTCATTTGAAAGTGATGAAGATTTTTCTGAATACTTATATAGTATTTTTAAAGAACCTGGTAAATATAACTTTACTAAAATTGCATTAAAGTTTAATCAAGAAGCTAGAACATTTAATGAACAAGGTTTTTATTGTAACAAACCTTTTAGATCAAAAGATTTTACAGCTTATTGGGAAGATCAAAAAAACAAATGTAGAGTAGGGGTAATATACAAAGATGGGGACCATGAATGGTATCTCACTAGGGACTACTATATGTGGTTAAATTTCTTACCTATATTTGATAAAGAAGAAAAACACTATGGTTTTGCAAAAGTAAGAGATGCTCAGTATCATATGGCTTTATATGAACTGTTAGCTGAGTTAAATAATCAACACTCTGCAATACTTAAAAAACGTCAGATAGCATCCTCATATTTTCATATGGGTAAAATTATAAATCAATATTGGTTTGAAGAAGGATCAATATGTAAAGTAGGAGCATCATTAAAAGATTATATTAATGATAAAGGTTCATGGAAGTTTCTAGAAGAATATAAAACATTTCTTAATGAACATACTGCTTGGTATAGACCTAGTAATCCAGAAAAGGTTTTACTATGGCAACAACAAATAGAAGTTAAAGTAAATAACAGAAAAACATCTAGAGGTCTTAAATCTAAGATACAAGGTGCATCTTTTGAAAAGAATGCAACTACAGGGGTAGGGGGTCCATGTACATACTTCTTTCATGAGGAAGCTGGTATTGCTAAAAACATGATGCAGACATATGAGTACTTGCGTCCTGCTATGTCATCTGGTATGATGACTACTGGTATGTTTATAGCTGCAGGATCTGTGGGTGATTTAGAACAATGTGGCCCACTAAAAGAAATGATATTAAGTCCAGGTGCTAATGATATATATGCAGTAGAAACAAATCTAATGGATGCTGAGGGTACAATTGGTATGGCAGGGTTGTTCATACCTGAACAGTGGTCTATGCCTCCTTATATTGATGATTACGGTAATTCACAAGTTGAAGAAGCAATAGAGGCTATAGGAATTGAAAGAAGTAGATGGAAGAATGAGTTAAGTGGAGAACAGTATCAGTTAAGAATATCTCAGAAACCACTTAATATAGCTGAAGCATTTGCATATAGAAAAGAGTCTATCTTCCCACAAGGTATCTTAAGTAAGCAATTAAAAAGCATAGAGGAAAAAACATACCCTTATGAGTTGATTGAATTAGATAGAGATAAAACAGGTATAGTAGCAAAGCGCACTAGAAAGTTACCTATAAGCAGTTTTCCTGTAAATAAAAAAGAAGTTGATAAAACAGGATCTATAGTTGTTTGGGAAAGACCTGTAAAAAGTCCAGCATTTGGATCATATTATGGTTCTATTGACCCTGTGTCAGAAGGAAAAACAACAACATCTGATTCATTGTGTAGTATATACATATACAAAAATGCAGTAGAAGTTATAAGAACAACTGCGTCAGGTGAAGTAGAACAGTTTATTGAGAAAGATAAAATTGTTGCTGCATGGTGTGGACGTTTTGATGACATAAACAAAACTCATGAAAGATTAGAAATGATCATTGAGTGGTATAATGCATGGACTATTGTTGAAAACAATATATCCTTATTTATTCAACATATGATTGCTAGAAAAAAGCAAAGATATCTTGTGCCTAAACAACAGATACTTTTCTTAAAAGATTTAGGATCTAACAGAACTGTATATCAAGAATATGGTTGGAAAAATACCGGTACATTATTTAAAAGCCATTTAATTTCATATGCTATTGAGTTTTTAAGAGAAGTAATAGATGAAGAATTAGATGAGAATGGTAATGTTATGCAACAAACATTGGGTATAGAAAGAATTCCTGATCCTATGTTATTAAAAGAAATGTTAGCATATTACCCTGGATTAAACGTAGATAGACTTGTAACATTTGGTGCATTAATTGCATTTGTTAAAATTCAACAGTCAAATAGAGGTTATACTAAGAGACGTGAATCTGAAGGCAATTCTTTGGATAATTCAGAAAAAATGAGTAAATTAAAGTATAATGGTCCCTTTAGAAATATTGGGCGTAACAAGACATTTGGTGGTTCTAAAATTAGAAGATCCGGATTCAAGAATATAAAATAGACTAAACAGGTATGAGAGTATTAAATGCAATGCAGATGAAGAA
>WLWH01001287.1_pt1 | contig 16953 bp, 27 predicted proteins | sample 6712741 | NCBI WGS metagenome assembly WLWH01 (sample SAMN12718694, study PRJNA515312) | sponge metagenome | isolation source: marine sponge | host: Mycale hentscheli | place: New Zealand: South Island, Marlborough, Capsize Point | collected 2003-05-01 | reverse complement strand
AGATACTACTATAAATAACACTAGTGGTGAAATTATTATTAGTGTTGACCATAAAGGAAATGATAAAAACTTAATAGTAGGCAGTCCGCAAAGAACAGCTATCGGTTTAGATACTCATGTTTCTCAAAATGATAATATTAGTATTGGTAATTTTGTAGTTAGCAGTGGTAATGATAATATTGTAGTAGGACATAAAAGTGTTATAAATAATGGCTCTAATAATAATGTTATGTTGAGTCAGAGTGGTGAGCTTATTGGTAGTGATTCAATATTAATAGGTTCTACAGTACAATCTTCTGGAGATAATATATTTGTTGTAGGAACAAGTAGCTTTGCTAGTGGTAATAATAACTTTAGTGTTGGTCAAAATAATAGTGCTGTTGGAACTAATATTTTCGCTCAAGGTTTTGATAATAGTGCTACTGGCGACGAAATCTTAATTTACGGTCATGACAATACTGTTACCGATAATTCAGGCATTGTAGTAGGTTTTGGATCTACTAATGAGTCTGGTATAGTAGTTGGTAATAGTGTTTCTAATACTGGAAATAATATTGCGATTACAAATAGCTCAGATATTGATGGATTGGATAATTATGTATTAGGTAGAAATGTTTCCGTTAGCGGAAATAATAATATATCTATGGGTGAAGACCTAGATGTAGATGGCTCTGGAAATACATTTATCGGATCTTCTATTGTAGCTACCGGGAATAATAATGTTCTTATAGGCTCTAATCTTAACTTAGATACTGACAACTCAATTGTGTTGGGTATGACCACTCAAGATATTGTTGTAGATTCAAATGCTGTTTTAATGAAAGAGAAAAAATTAAAAATGTCAAAAGGTAAAAGACCTGCAGCATGGGTTGATCCAGAAACAAAAGCATATTACGATAATTTAGATAAATACATTGCTGACAACACAGGGCTTTTGTCTTCATACAATATTGAAAAATTTATTACCAACAAACTTATAGATCAAATACCTATTATAGGACCTTTTATTCCAGAACAATATCCTAGTAGAAATATTAATTTTGAAAAAATAAGTAAATATGAAGTACCTGGTTCTGATTTAGGTTTTTATGATCCTGATGAATATCCAGAATTTTGGGGTAAAGGACCAGATGAAAATGATAATGATGGTCCAGAAACAATTATTCCTGGAGTAATAGATGATACTAATGAAGAATTTATAGATTTTAGTTTAATGAGTGCATTAGATAAAATTAGGGCTAATCAAGCTAGAAGAAAAGGGTTAGTAGAAGATGATATTATACAAGATAATGAAACTATAGTAGATAATGAAATTATGACAGCAAATAAGGGTGGACTTGCAGGATTATTTAAAGTAAAAACACAGTAATAGGAGAAAACATTATGAGAAATGATTTTGGATCAAGACCTTATTCAGAAAGATTCCCGTACGGTAGTAAAGATGGGTCATCTAAGAAACAAGGTTACAATGACAGATTAGACGAGTCCCTAGGTGCTAGAAACGGAGCTAAATCGCAAAGTCTAAAAGCTAGAAGAGATGAATCTAAAGGTATGGAAAAAGCATCTGGTAACAGAGCTTATTCTTCTGTATCAACAATGGATAAATAATTATGGCTAACACTAGAAGAATGAACAGACTGGAAGAACTTGGAAGAGTTGATTCAGAAAAAGCGTTTACTAAAAAAGGTAAAAAAAATTTAAAAGCTGAAAAGAAAAGAATTGTTAAAGAACTAAAAGGTGGCGGAATGTCAACTCGTGGTTTAGGAAAAGCTTTTAGAGGGGGAGGATTAGTATAATGTCAAAAGATTGGACAATCGGTTCTGGATATTGTGAAGAACCAAAAGTTACTGTAGGACCAGGAATTACAAAAAATGGGTCTGCAACAGGTGGAGTTGAAATTGAAGCAACTAATCCACAAGAATCTCAAACAGTACAAGTTAAAGGAACTAAAAGAATGTTAGCTTCCAAAAGTAAAAAAGCTACTTGGTATTAGATTATGTGGTTAAGTGCTATTAAATTAGCAGTTTCTGCTGGATCAAAAATTTACGCTAACAAGCAAAGAACTAAAATGGCTATGTCGGATGCACAGTTAATGCATGCTACAAAAATGGCCGAAGGTAAGGAAGCTTACCAAGGAAAACTTTTAGAAGCTAGGCAAAACGATTATAAGGACGAGGCAGTTCTCGTGGTGCTTACATTGCCCATAGCGGTACTTGCATTTTCAGTTTGGTCAGATGATCCAGACGCAATGACAAAAGTAAATGTGTTCTTCGAACATTTTGCAGCACTCCCGAGCTGGTTTACAAATTTATGGATTCTTGTCGTAGCGAGCATTTATGGCATTAAGGGAACACAAATTTTCCGTAATAATGGAGGGAAAAAATAATGACTACTGAAACACAATGGATTAAGAAAAAAGTTAAAGAAGAAAAAAAAGAATGGATTACAAAAAAAGAAAACAAAGACAAAGAACCACCTAAAGAGTGGATAAAGAAAAAAGAAGAAAAAGCTAAAAAAGAATGGATAAGTTTATCTGATGAAGCTAAAGAAAAAAAACAAGATAAAGCTAGAGTAGAAAAAGCTTCTGGTGGTTTAATAAAAGGTTTTCCTAGATTAGCTACTAAAGGTTTTAGAAGATAATGGCTTGTTGGCACGGATACACTCAAAAAGGAATGAAAAAAAAGGGTAAAAAAATGGTACCTAATTGTGTACCTAAAAAAGAAATGGCTGATGGTGGTTTATCAAAAGCTGCTGGTTATTCTCCTGTAATGGGAAACAATAAATTTGGTTATCCAAGTGGTGGTATACCAATTAGGAAAGGTTAAACAATGGACGGAATGCAAATAGTCTATAAGTTAAAAAAAGAAGTAACAGAATTGTCTGATAGTGTGTCAGATATTTTAATCAATGGTGAAGTTGACAATTGGGACAAATATCAATATATGGTAGGACAGTTAAAAGCATATCAACAAATAAATCAGGAAATCTCTAACCTGCTTGAAAATAAGGAGCAAGATGAAAATGAAGGAACAGTCGTTAAACTCAACACCGAAAATTAGTATCCCAGATACATCATTAGTCGGTTTAAAAAAATCAGAACCCGAAAAAGAAGTAACAGAAGAATCAACAAAACTTCCAATGCCTACAGGTTGGAGACTTTTAGTTTTACCTTTTAAAATGAAAGAGAAAACTAAGGGTGGAATTATTATGAACGATTCAACATTAGAGAAACAACAAGTTGGTTCTCAGTGTGGTAATGTTTTAGCTGTTGGACCAGAAGCATACAAAGGAAAGAGATTTGAGAACTCTGGCCCTTGGTGTAAAAAAGGAGATTGGGTAATGTTTGCACGTTACGCAGGTTCTAGAATAAAAATACAGGGTGGTGAAATACGTCTGCTAAACGATGACGAAGTTTTAGCAACAATCGAGAATCCAGAGGATATCTTGCATGAATATTAAACCAACAAACATAGGAGATAACTATGCCAACTGAAGATGATAAGATCATTGATTTACCTACAGATGGTCCAGGTGCAGAAGTAACTTTACCTGAAGAAAATGTAGTGCCCGAAGTAGTAGTTCCAGAGGTCAAACCTGAAGGTGAAGTAGAAATAAAAGAAACACCACCAGTAGAAGAAAAACCAGCAGAATTAATTACTGAAAAAACAGAAGAGCCAAAAAAAGAAGAACCTAAAGCAGAATTAGAAGAGTATAGCGAAGGCGTTAAAAAAAGAATAGCTAAGCTTACTAAAAGAATGCGTGAAGCAGAACGTCAAAGAGACGAAGCTACAAAATACGCAAAGTCTGTTAACACAGAACAAAAATCTCTTAAAGATAGATTAGCAAAAATAGATAAAGGTTTTGTTTCAGAAATGGAAAACAGAATTGTTTCTGGAATTGAAGCAGCTCAATCTAAACTAGCTACTGCAAGAGAAAATAATGACTTAAAAGCAGAAGTAGAAGCTTCAAAAGAAATTGCTAAATTAGGTTATGAAGAAGCTAGATTAGCTGAAATGAAAGTTAAACAAGCTGACCAAGAACAGAATGTAAAAGTACCATTAAAACAACCAATTATTCGACAAGAACCAGACTTACCAAAACCCGATGCAAGAGCAACGGAATGGGCAGATAATAATGCTTGGTTTGGAAAAGATGAACCTATGACTTATACAGCTTTTAGTTTACATAAAAAGTTAGTAGAAGAAGAAGGTTACGATCCCCAATCTGATGATTATTATGTGGAATTAGATAGAAGAATAAAGCTTGAATTCCCCCATAAATTTGATAAGGTAACAGAACAACCGACTAAGCCCACTCAAACAGTAGCTTCTGCTACTCGAGGAGTAAATAGAGCTGGTCGCAGAACTGTGACTCTCACATCATCACAGGTAGCAATTGCTAAAAAATTGAATGTGCCACTTGAAGAATATGCTAAACAAATAAACATAGAGGAGTAAAATGCATATGAAAAATAATGAAACTAAAGTAACTGAAGAAATTAAAACGGAGGTTACAGAAGAAGTAGTAAGAGACTCCCGTGCGTCCGAAGACAGAAACGCTACAGCGAATGAAGTTGTATGGACACCACCCTCATCTTTAGATGCTCCACCTGCGCCGGATGGATTTCATCATAGATGGATAAGATCAGAAAGCTTAGGCTTTGACGACAACAAAAACATTACTGGTAAATTAAGATCAGGATATGCTTTAGTTCGTGCGGAAGAGTACAAAGATTCTAATTATCCAATTGTTGAAGACGGCAAATACAAAGGTGTCATCGGAGTAGGAGGTCTGTTGCTGGCCAGAATACCAATAGAGATCGCCAAAGCACGTCAAAAATATTATAGCGATAAAGCTAAAGATAATGACGATGCCGTTAAAACCGATCTGCTAAGGGATCAGCACCCGAGCATGCCTATCAGTTATGATAGTCGCTCTAGCAAATCTTTCGGTGGTAAGTAAAAGTTTTTTAACAATTACGACCCAACGAATTTAAATTAACCTGTAGTTAGAAATAACTACTAAAGAACAGAGGAAACAATTATGGCTAACCAAGACGCAGCTTTCGGTCTTAGACCGTTAAAAACTGTTGGACAGCAAGATGATTCCACTGGAATGAGCCAATACAATATATTACCTGGTGATGCATCAGTAATATTTCAAGGTACAGTCGTTAAGGCTGTAGCTGGAGGTTTTGCAGACCTAGCCGCAGACGGCGATGGTGCTAACCTTGGCGCATTTTGGGGATGTTTCTATGATGACCCAACGACACAAAAACCTACGTTCAAAAACTTCTATCCTGGTGGAATTACTCCAGCAAATAGTGGTGCAATTGAATGTTTTGTGTACGACTCTCCAATGCAAATGTTCGAAGTACAATCAGATAATGCTGGTGCTTCAGCACAAGCAGATGTTTTTTCATCAGCAGATACTGTTGGAAACGCAAATGGGAGTACATTAAATGGTGTATCTAGTATGGAATTAGATGATTCTGATATTAGTGCAGCACTAAAACAACTAAAAATAATCGGACCGTCAAGAGATCCAAAAAACTCAGATCTTACTTCTGCCAATGTAAATTGGAGAGTACAATTATCTGAGCACATTTTGGCTCCTGCTACGGCCGGGGTATAAGGAGTATAAATTATGGCTATATCACGACAACAACTCGTAAAAGAGCTTGAGCCAGGTTTAAACGCCTTGTTCGGCCTTGAGTATAAAAGATATGATTCTGAGCATGAAGAAATTTATGCAAAAGAAACATCAGACAGAGCTTTTGAAGAAGAAGTGATGTTATCTGGCTTTGCTAATGCTTATGTAAAACCTGAAGGTTCTGCAGTTGCATTTGACAACGCACAAGAAACATACACTGCAAGATACACAAATGAAACTGTGGCTCTTGCATTCGCTTTAACTGAAGAAGCAATGGAAGACAACTTGTATGATAGACTTGCGTCTAGATATACAAAAGCTTTAGCTAGATCTATGGCAAACGCTAAACAGATTAAAGCAGCTACACCACTTAACCAAGGTTTACCACTTGTGGATAACTTTGATTCAGGTGATGGCGTTTCTTTATTCAACACAGCTCACCCAACGATCGCAGTTAACGTTTCTAACACGCTTACTACACCAGCGGATTTAAACGAAACTTCATTAGAACAAGCGATGATTGACATTGCTGGAATGACTGATGAAAGAGGTTTAAAAATTGCAGCTAGAGGAATGAAAATGATTGTTCCTTCTGAAAATCAATTTAACGCTGAGAGATTGTTAAAGTCTCAAGGAAGAGTTGGAACAGCTGATAATGATATCAATGCACTGAAAAACATGGGAATGGTTCCTGAAGGTTACAGAGTAAATCATTATCTTACTGATCCTGATTCTTACTACATCATTACTGATGTTCCTAACGGAATGAAGTACTTTGAGAGACTACCTATCCAAACTAAAATGGAAGGTGACTTCTCAACTGGTAACGTAAGATACAAAGCTAGAGAAAGATACTCTTTTGGAGTTTCTGACTATAGAGGTATCTACGGCGTTGCAGGTGCTTAATAACTAATTAATTAGAGGCCGCCTAAAAACGGCCTCTTTTTTACATATAAAGGTGTGTAAATGAAAAAAACTCTCATAAATATCTGGGCTTACGACCATCATGCTAAATTTAATATTGAACATGTTGAGGATACAGCTGAAAGTGTTGAAAAAGCTATACTTGACAAGCTAGGAGAAAAAAGTATAAAATGGGAGTATCTCGGAAACAACTATAATAACGAGATAAATCGAATAACTTATGAGGAGGTTATTGATGATACAAGACCTATACAAACAAAAAAGGTCCTTGGAGTTGAAGTGGGAACAGGAGCATATTAATGAAGACAGATATACTCTTGAAATGGTCAGAATTGATGACAAAGTTAGAGAAGTCATTACTAAGATCAAGCTTGAAGAAGCTGAAATTGCTCACAGACAAAATACCGTTGAAGGTATTGCTCCACAAGTTTCTGTAGCTACTTAATAAAAAAGCTACATCGTTGGAAAATTCACTCCACATTACAGGCTCTCTTGCACTCTATTAAAAAGTAGTATATAAAAAACACACTATATATTTAACAATAATGAATGCTGACGCATATAGTCGACAACCCTAGGGACAGTATTCAGATATTCTAGGAGGAATATAAAATGGCAAATACTACATTTTCGGGACCGGTAAGAGCGGGAACGATTTCAAACACAACAGGTACAACACTTGGATCTAACATTGCTAATGTTGGACAAGTTGTAATGTCTCAATCAGTAAAAGTTGATATTATTGGTGCTTCACATTTAAATCAAGTTTGCGCAGTAGTTCCAGCAAATTCACAAATAGTAGACGTTATTCTTAACGTAACTACAGTGAATAATGATGGTGGTGCAGCAACTATTTCAGTGGGAACAGTAGCAGATGCAGATGCATTTATAGCTACAGCTAATGTTAAAGCTTTAGCAACTACTCACGGTACTTTAGATACAGAAGCAACTAATGTTGGTACAACTGACATACAAGTTCTTGCTGATTTTACAGGTGCTAATGGAGATGGTACAACTGGTGCAGCAACAGTTACTGTTATGTACATACAAAATAATTCTGTTCAAGACGCAGTAGATTTATAATAATTAATTAGTGTGGGCTTAGGCCCACACATAAATTTAAGGAGAAAAATTATGGCAGGCGGAGGATCATTTTCAAGCGATCAAACAACCTTACAAAAAGATACTGGTACTATAACTTTGTTGAGAGCTGGTAGAGCTAGAGTTACTTCTATTCAAGGTAGAGGTGAAGCAGGTTCTGTTTTACTTTTACATGACTCAGCTACAACAGGTGGGGCTGCAGCAGGTAATTTAAAAGCGACATTTAAATACGATACTGAAGGATTAGCAGTGTACGTTCCAGGTTCTGGAATTTTGTTTAAAGATGGAGTTTGTGCAACATTATCACAAACAACAGGAACTGACGGAAGCGTTACATTAACTATCACAGGAGCGTAACATGGCTAACACTACTTCTGGTACATCGACCTTTGGTAAAACTTTTGCAATAGATGATATTATTGAAGAAGCTTACGAAAGAATTGGTATAAGAGGGGTTGCTGGTTACCAGTTAAAAACTGCTAGAAGATCATTAAATATTCTTTTTCAAGAATGGGCTAACAGAGGTATACACCTTTGGGAAATAGCTGATGGATACTTGACACTAGTTGCAGGAACTAATGAATACATTGGTTACCGATCTAGCGGGGACGGTACTTCAACTTTATTAAATAGTGCGGGTGCAGCTTTGTATGGCACGGATGATATTTTTGAAGCTTCTTATAGAAGTAGTGCAGGTACAACAAGTCAATCTGATAGTCCTTTAACTAAAATATCAAGATCTACTTACTCAGCATTATCCAATAAATTAGCGCAAGGGCAACCTTCACAATATTGGGTTCAAAGATTTATAGATAGAGTTACAATAACTCTATACACAACACCAAGTGCTAGTCAAGCTGGTGACAGAATTCAATTTTATTACATGAGTAGAATAGAGGATGCAGGTTCTTACACTAATGCAGCAGATGTTCCTTATTTTTATATTCCATGTATGTGTGCAGGATTAGCTTATTACTTAAGTTTAAAATATTCTCCAGAGAGAACTCAAAATTTAAAACTTTTATACGAAGATGAATTATTAAGAGCGGAGGCAGCGGATGGTTCGAGTAATAGTACTTATATTACACCTAAGTCGTACTATCCTAGTATTTAATAATGGCTCGATTTGCACAAGGAAAATATTCACTAGCAATATCTGATATCAGTGGCCAAGCATTTCCATGGAATGAAATGGTTACACAATGGAATGGATTGTTTGTACATTTTTCTGAATTTGAATCTAAACAACCACAACTAGACCCTAAACCAAGTCACGCTGACCCAACTGCTTTACCTACCACTCGTCCACAACAACCACCATCAAATGCGTTAAGGTTTTTAAGTTTTAATCCAATTAAAAGTTTTGCTGCTGGCAGTGCTGTTGTAAATGTTTTTGAAGAAAATCATGGTAGACAACATTCTAGTTATGTAAGATTTAGAGGACTACCAGGAATAGCAGGTGTGTTTAATAACATAGCTGCAATTGATGGACTTAGTGGAGCTCAAATTTGTGATGCTTCAGGACACAAAATTACTCCAGGAATTTTTACAAATACTACAACTACGTTAGTATCAAACATTGATGCAACTCAAACTACAGGTATTATTTTAACCAGTTTAACTGGGTTTGAAATAAATAGTCCAAGAACTCCAGGTAGCGTTGATTTTTTTTCAGGAGGAACTCCTATGAACGCAGTTATTATTGCAGCAGAACTAATAGCTTACACAGGATTTGGTGCACCTTCAAATATAGAAAGAACTTATGCAGTTAGAGTTGAAAGCACTGGTTCTGGAAATAAATATTTTATTGATAATGTTCAACAAGATACTTTAAGTTTTACAAAAACAGGAACATATACTTTTAGTCAATCTGATTCTAGTAATTCTGGACATCCTTTAAGATTAGCAACTAGTCTTGATGGCACTGAGTATACAACTAATGTTACGATTGTAGGTACTCCAGGAACAAGTGGTGCTTACACAAGAATCACTGTAGACAGTTCGGCTCCAGCAACTTTGTATTATAAATGTAATATTCATTCTGGAATGGGTGGAACTATAAATGTAACTGAAATAGCCGACAATGAATTAACAGGTGTTGTAAGAGGTTCTTTTTCTTCTACGACTACAACCCACACTGCGGGGGCTACAATTAGATGTCTTCAAGATCCTTTAAATAACTACAATACAGATACTTCAGATCAAGGAGGATCTGATACAGCAACTACTGGACAAATTAGCGGAGGAGGTTATAATACATCCTCAGGACCAGTAACATTAAAAACAATAGGACCTCAGTAATATGGCTTACACTTTAACAAATTTACAAGACGACATAAAAGGATACACTGAAGTTGGTGATAATGTTTTTACATCTAGTGTTTTAAATAAATTTATCCAAAACGCAGAAAATAGAATTTTTAGATCTGTTGATGCAGATCTAGAACGTTTTTATGCAACATCTAATTTAATCATAGGAAATAGATACGTAACTATTCCAGCAGATCTCAGAAACATTAGGTATGTACAACTTACAGATTCTTCTGGAAATCAAGTTTTTTTAAATCAAAGAGACCCAAGTTTTATGGCTGAATATTATAAAACTCCAAATACTCAATCTTCAAGTATACCTAAATATTATGGTAATTGGGATGAAAATTTTTGGGTAGTAGCACCTACACCTAATGCTACTTATAGTATTACTCTTGCTTACAATAAGGAACCTACTAGTTTAACTGACGCTACAGTTAGTGGAACTGGTACTTATTTATCAAACAAATACCAAGACTTACTTTTATACGCTTCTTTAGTAAATGCATATGGGTACTTGAAAGGTCCGACAGATATGATACAACTGTACCAAGGGCAATATAAAGAAGCACTTGAAACGTATGCGGTTGAACAAGAAGGTCGTAGACGCAGAAACGAATACAATGATGGTGTTATTCGTATTCCTTTAAAATCAGAATCACCATCAAGTTATTAATAATTAAGGAGATAAACAAACATGGCAAATATAATACCTTTTAGTTTTAGAGGTGCACTCTTTTCTGGACAACATGATTTTCAGAATTCAGGAGGAAACACTTTTAAATTGTCTCTGTATGTTGGAAGTGGATCTTTTCCATACACAACAGCAAGCACGGTATATTCAACTACTGACGAAGTAAGTTCAGGTGGAGGTTCTAACTATGCGGTTAAAACTTTAACTAATAATGGAGTGGCTTCAAGTACGGCGGTTGCTTCAGTTGACTTTGCAAATGTAACTTGGTCAAGTGCAACTTTTACTGCAGCTTATGCAGCAATATACAATTCTGATACAGTTGATAGTACAGCAAATAGACTAGTAGTGGTTTTAGATTTTGGTGGAGCAAAGACAGCAACGAATGGTGATTTCACTATTACGTTCCCTGATCCGGCTACACCTGCTAATGCAATTATTAGTATGAGTTAAGGAAAAAATTTATGGCGTTAGTAATAAATGACAGAGTAAAAGAAACTAGTACTACTACAGGTACAGGCACATTAAATCTTGCCGGTGCTGTAAGTGGTTTTGTAACTTTTGTTGCAGGGATTGGTAATAGTAATACAACTTATTATGCAATTCACGAACAAGGCACAGCAAATTTTGAAATAGGTATTGGAACAGTAACTGATGCAACACCTGACACTCTTGCAAGAACTACAGTTTTAAATAATTCTTTAGGAACTACAGCTAAAATTAATTTTTCAGGCACTTTAGATGTATTTTGTACAATGCCTGCAAGTAAGTCTGTCTACTTAGATTCGACAGGAACACCGGTAGGAGCAGCGTCAGCTGGCTTTGCATTAGCAATGGCCGTGGCGTTATAAATAGGAATAAAATATGGCACAAGATTTTAGAAATGTACTAGTTAGAACAATTGGAACAGGTGATACTACTTTATTAGCAGCTGGAGATTATGATGCAGTAATAGGTATTAGATGTTGTAATATTTTAACATCAACAATCGCAATTGATGTTAAAATTGCTAAAGGCGGAGCTGACTACTTTTTAGCAAAAGGAGTTAACATTCCACCAAATTCTGCTATTGAATTGATTCAAGGTGGAGCAAAAATTGTTTTAGCTAACGGTGATACGTTAGAAGCAGTCTCTGATACAGCAAGTAGTTTAGACGTGGTTCTTTCGTACATTGATACAATTAGTTCGTAGGAGGAATTATGACGGCAATAGTAAATGGAATCCAATATATCGGAGGTCAAACAGCTCCAAATGAATTTATAAATAATCAAGCGCAAACCATTGACGGTACGCAAACAATTGAAAGTGCAGTTCTAGCTGGACCTATCACTATTCCTGCAACTATAACAGTAACGGGGACTTTAGTAATAGTATAATGTCAAAAATAGAAGTAGATGCAATAGATAAACAAAGTGGTTCAACCTTAACATTAGGTGGATCAGGCACAGCAGTTACACTTGCGTGCGGCGCTACTCAAACAGGTTTTGGTAGAACAGGAACTGTTGATTGGCAAACAAGCAGTATTAAAACTGCAACTTTTACAGCAGCCAATGGTGAAGGTTATTTTTGTAATACAACAGGTGGTTCTTTTGAAGTAGATTTACCAGCTGGAAGTGCTGGTGCAATAGTTTCAATACAAGATTATAATAATACATTTGATTCAAATAGTTTAACGGTTGATCCTAATGGAACAGAAAAAATTAATGGCGGTGCTGCAGGAGCAACTGTTAGTTTAACAACAGAAGGCCTAGGTATTACTTTTGTATATATAGATGCAACAGTTGGTTGGAGATCAGTTCAAAGTAATGAATATGCAACTGCAGGAGCAACTTTTATTTGTGCATCAGTTTCAGGTTCTTGTAATGCTATTATAACTTGTGGAAATTATAAAGTAGCAGTATTTAAAGGTCCAGGAAATTTTACAGTAAATAGTTTATCAACTACTACACCTTATAATAATGTAGATTATGCAGTGGTAGCTGGAGGTGGTGCTGGTGGAAGTGGAGATCCAGGAGGTTATACTGGTGGTGGTGCTGGAGCTGGAGGATATAGAGAATCTCCTGGTGCAGCAACGTGTTATACAGCATCTCCGTTAGGAGCATCTCCTGCTGCAGCAGTTACAGTTACAGCTCAAGCTTATCCAATTGTAGTTGGTGGTGGTGGAGCAGTTAATCCTAATCCTTATTCTGGTGGAGATGGTTCAGTTTCAAGTGGTTTAGGAATTTCATCTGCTGGCGGTGGAGGAGGTGGAGGTGGTAATTCACCTTGTAATGCATCTCTTGCGCCAGGTAGGCCTGGTGGATCTGCCGGTGGTGGAGGATCTTCAAGTAATGCTACTTATTCAGGAGGAACAGGTAATACTCCTCCAGTTACTCCCCCTCAAGGAAAAAATGGAGGAACAGGCGGTCACTCTAGTGGTGGTACTGCATCAGGTGCTGGAGGTGGAGCTGGAGCAGTTGGTGGAAGTGGAACACCTGGACCTACCCCAAGTCCTGCTAGTTTAGGATTTGGTGGAACTGGAGTAGGAAGTTTAATTTTAAATAATCCAAGTTATGGAACTCCTGGACCTTCATCAGCAAGATTTTTTGCAGGCGGTGGAGGTGGAGCATCTAATAACTGTCTTACTAATGCTGTATCTGTAGGTGGTGGTGGAAAAGGCACTACCAATAATAACCAAGGAACAGCAGGAACAGTTAATACTGGTGGTGGCGGAGGTGGAGGTGTGTTATTTCCAGGACCTGTACCAAGAGTAGGTTTAGCTGGAGGATCAGGTATTGTGATGATAAGATATAGGTATCAATAATTATGACAAGTAAAATAAAAGTAGATAATATAAATAAAGTTTCAGATGATTCAAACATCATCAAAAAATGTGGGACAACTACTACAATTGGATCAGGAGCAAGTAATCCCATTGTTGTAGATGGCTCTGCAATTACATTAGGTCGTTGTGGTGGTACCGTTGCTTTAGCAAGTGGTGCAACACAAACAGGTTTTGGTAGAACAGGTACTGTAGATTGGCAGACAGGTAGTATTAAAACTTCAACTTTTACTGCAACTAGTGGTGAAGGTTATTTTGTTAATACCACAGGCGGAGCTGTAACAGTTAACTTACCAGCAGGTGTTGCTGGAGCGATAGTAGGTATAAAAGATTATGCAGGAACATTTGCTGTTAATGGAGTAACAGTAAATCCAAATGGTTCAGATAACATTGGTGGGGGCAATATTACAGATCCTGTTTTAGGTACTAATGGGCAATCACTTTTATTTGTTTTTGTTGATTCAACACAAGGTTGGTTATCAACACAACAGTCAGAGGCAGCAAGTCCATCAGGTGCACAATCTTTTGTATGTGCTTCTGTTAGTGGAAGCTGTAATGCAATAGTTACTTCAGGAGATTTCAAAACAGCAATATTTAAAGGACCAGGTAATTTTACAGTAAATTCTATAGCAAGTGATGCACCTAATAATGTGGTAGAATATTTGGTAGTAGCAGGGGGTGCGTCGGGTGGTTCAGGTAGAGGTGGAGGAGGCGGTGCAGGAGGATTTAGAATTTTTTCATCAACACCACCAATAACACCATTAACTGCACCAGCTGGAATAACAGTTACAGCACAAGCTTATCCAATATCAGTAGGTGGAGGTGGTGCAGCAAAATCATTTCCCCCAGCAGGTCGAGGAAATAATGGTTCTAATTCAACATTTGATTCAATTACATCAACAGGTGGAGGAGCTGGTGGAGCAGGTCCAGGATCAGATCCTAGTTCTCCTGGTGGTTCAGGAGGAGGTGGTGCTTTTAATGTTCCAGGTGATTCTGGAGGGGCAGGAAACACACCTCCCGTTACTCCAGCACAAGGAACTAATGGAGTGGCATCTAGCAGTTCTGCACCTGATTCAGGTCCGAATAGACACGGAGGCGGTGGTGGTGGCGCTGCAGGTAGTGGTGGTCCAGGTTCTCCACCAAACAATGGTCCAGAATGTGGCGGAATAGGTTCATATATAGCTGATGCATTTGTTGGTCCAACAGCACCAAGTTATGGAACTCCAGGATTACCTTTAGGAAGAGCTTTTGCCGGTGGTGGTGGAGCTGGATTTCAATGTTCTGGTGGTGGAATAGGTGGTGAAGGCGGTGGTGGAACAGGAGCAAATACATCAAACTCACCAACAGGAAATGGAACAGCTAACACAGGCGGTGGTGGAGGCGGTGTTGGAGAAAACCCAGGAACACAATCAGGAGGTGGTGGTTCTGGTATAATAATGATAAGGTATAAATTTCAATAGGTAAATTATGAGTGAAATAAAAGTAAATAAAATTAGTCCACGATCCGGAACAACGGTCACCCTAGGTGATAGTGGCGATACGTTCACAATTCCTAGTGGTGCAACAATTAATAACCAAGGAACGGCGACAAACTTTGGTGCAACAGGTGCAGCGTCTTGGACAACAACAGTTAAAACAAATTCAGATTCAGGATTTACAGCGACAGCAGGTGAAGGATATTTTTTAAACACAACTGCTGGTACAATATCAGTTAATCTTCCAGCAGGATCTGCTGGAGCAGTAGTTGCATTTAAAGATTATGCAAAAACTTGGGATACAAATAATGTGACATTAGTTCAAAACGGTTCAGATAAAATTGGTGGTTCAACAACTAATGCAACTTTATCAACAGAAGGTGCTGCAGTAACATTAGTTTTTATAGATTCAACGCAAGGTTGGTTAGTAACCGATGATGGTTTCCAATCAACAGCATCAACAGCAGAGTTTGTAAGTGCTAGTGGAGGTAATTCAGTAGCAACATCTGGTTGTGGTAATTTTAAACTTCATACATTTACAAGTCCAGGCACATTTACAGTTTCTTCAGTAGGTAATTCTTGTGGTTCAAGCACAATAGATTATCTCGTTGTGGCAGGAGGTGCTGCTGGAGGAAGAGGTAGAGCAGGTGGTGGTGGTGCTGGAGGTTTTAGACTATCTAATGGATATGGTTCTCCCGCACCTACTATGTCTCCTTTAGCTAGTCCAACAGCTTTACCAGTTACAGCAACAGGTTATCCAGTAACAGTCGGTGCCGGAGGTGCGGCTCAATCTTCAGGTGCTGCTGGAAATAATGGATCTAATTCAATATTTGCAGGAACTACCACAATAACATCAGCAGGTGGTGGAGGCGGTGGTCGAGATGGTGACTCAGGAGGAGATGGTGGATCAGGTGGCGGTGGTGGAGAATCTTCTGTTAATTCTTGTATAGGTGCAGGAAATACACCACCAGTTTCTCCTTCACAAGGATTTCCAGGTGGAGCAAGTGATCACGCGCCACCAACAGGCGGCCCACACCCAGTATCACCCGCACCTTACGCAGGTGGAGGAGGTGGAGGCGCATCAGAACAAGGTAATAGAGGTGCTCCTGGAGGAGCAGGAGGCGCTGGATCTTTTATACCTTCATCCGATTTTGGTGGTTCTAATGGAACTAGTGGACCAGTATCTTGTGCACAATATTTTGCAGGTGGTGGTGCAGGAATAGGTTGTGCTTCAAGTTCTCCGGGAGGATCAGTTTCAGGAGGAGCAGGTGGAGGAGGAACAGCACCCGCTCCAGGTACAGCAGGTAGCGGAACAGCTAATACTGGAGGTGGAGGTTCAGCTTTTGGAAATACAGGTACAGGAACTTCAGGAGCTGGAGGTTCAGGAATTGTAATAATAAGGTATAAATTTCAATAGTTGAAAGGTAATTAAAATTAATATATAAGGAGAAACATTATGGCACATTTTGCGAAACTAGGATCAAACGGAAAAGTTATTCAAGTATTAACTTTAAATAATGGTGATATGTTAAATGCTGATGGCGTTGAGGATGAAACAGTAGGACAACAATATTTAGAAACACATAATAATTGGCCTGCACAAATGTGGATTCAAACATCTTACAATACATCACGTAATACACATAACTCTGGTGATAACTCAAAAGCATTTAGAGGAAATTACGCAGGTATAGGTTATACTTGGGACGAAGATGATCAAATTTTTTGGCCTAAAAAACCTTATGCATCTTGGGTAAAACATAACGAATCAGCTTCTTGGAAATCACCAATCGGCGATGCTCCAGCATTAACAGCTGAACAACAATCACAAAATACAGCTGGTACTCACGAATGGTATTATGCTTGGAATGAAGCTAATACAACTTGGGACTTGACAGACTCAAAAGCATAAATTAAAAATGGTGGTGGTATGCAGAAGAAAGTATTAACAGAACAATCATTATATTACGGTGATGTCG
>WLWH01001286.1_pt1 | contig 16968 bp, 20 predicted proteins | sample 6712741 | NCBI WGS metagenome assembly WLWH01 (sample SAMN12718694, study PRJNA515312) | sponge metagenome | isolation source: marine sponge | host: Mycale hentscheli | place: New Zealand: South Island, Marlborough, Capsize Point | collected 2003-05-01 | reverse complement strand
TATAACATAAATTCATTTTGCAATGACATTTAGACTGCCAAATTACAAGCAACAATGAAGCCACGGCACCAAGCACTAAAACAATTGCACCAGCGGCTTGATCCACTGAAAAGTCTTGAAGTCTACCTTCATTTGATTCTGACATTATATATAATTTTTGTATAGAAAATATTTTATATAGTATTATTATATATAATAATGCCTAGAAATAAATTGAAATTTAGCGGTCAAAGTTCTTCAAAATTAGAAATGGAAATAGCAGAAGTACAAGAAAAAGATAATATTGGATTAGATAAAGCATTTGAAAAAGTAATGGGTTCAACTCATAAAGAATTTGCTGAAGCACAATTATTAGAATCTTCAAGACTTCTACTATTAGATAAAGATGAAGTAAAGTCTAAAATTGTAGCATATAGAACACAGAAAGCAATAGATGATGCGGCAGCAGCAGCAGCAGCAGCAGCAGCAGCAGCAGCAAAGAATGATAAAAATGCCGTATAAAATAATTATATTATAGTAATATATATATATAATGCCCCCAAAGAAAGTTCCTAAAGGTTCCCATAAGATGCCAGATGGTTCAGTAATGAAAGATAGTGATATGCCAAAGAAAAAAGCATCCAAAAAAGAAGCACCTAAAATGAATTGGAAGTCACATCTTGCCGATGTCTATGCTGCTGGAAAAAAGAAAGATTCATCCTATAAATATTCACAAGCAATGAAGGATGCCAAAAAAACTTATAAGAAATAATTATATATAGATTTTCTAAGATAATAATATATAATGAAATCAATTGCAATGCTTATTCCATCAACTACTAAATTCAGAGATTGGAAACAAATGGAGGATACTTACCTTTATAAATATAAAAAGTTATATACTCAATATAAAGTAATATATTATATAGGATATGATTTTGATGACCCAATATATTCAAAAGAAAATGAAAGAAATAAATTCAAAGCAAATTGGATTGAATGTAAATTTGAAAAAGGTAATGTTGTAGCAATATGGAATCATCTTTTTGAACAAGCAAAAAATAAATTTGATTATTATTGGATTGTAGGTGATGATATCAAATATCCACAAAAACCAATTGGTATATTTGAATTATTATCAAATGCACTAGATAAAAATAAAGGATTAGGAATTGCTGGTTGTTTCAATGGTAATCCAAAATTACCGATGACACAATTTCTAATAACTGATATACACTATAAAATATTTGGATATGTATTTCCAGAAGAAATAAAGAATTGGTTTTGTGATAATTGGATGCTTATGCTTTATAAAGATCATACATTTTACTTTCCTAATATATCAGCATTGAATGCTGGTGGTATGCCAAGATATCAACCTATTGATGCTGGTAATATATCTGAGAAATTAGCCACAAGAGATAGAAGAAAATTACATTTATATCAGGCATTGAATTACAATAAATAATTTTTCATATATTATAAATTATATAAATATATAATATATGCCAACTCAAGCAAATACAAATAATTTACTACTAATAAAAATATTAGAATTATTAGAAGAACAAAAAAAAGAAATAGAAATTCTGAAAGCATATATCAAAGAAAAAGTTCCTGAACCAGAACCAATATCAACTGGTTGGTTTAGTTGAATATTTGTTTCAATACTTCAATATGTCCTTCCATTCTATTTAGTTCAATGTTTACATCTTTATCTAAAAATACATCTTTATCACAAGTATTATTATTATGGGCGACGCATATCATGCAGTGTTCTACTGCTGTCATTCCACATCTTTTTTCAGAGAAATCAACCATTGAAGCACCTTCACCAGTTCCTTTCTTTTTGAATCCACCAACAGACTTCCAGTATTTTTTTGTATAGGTCATAGAGGCTTCGTGTGCTTGTCTTTTACTCCCACATTTTATATATGTAAATTTATAATTATGTAATGGATAAACAAACAACATTTGAGGCGAACCAACTAATCCATATTTTTTATCTAATAATGAACCAATTGAATATTTCAAATATTCTGGACAATAAATATCATCATCATCCATATTTGCTAAATATTTATTTGATGAATTCTTTACTAATAAGTTTCTTTTTTCTCCAATTGACAAGTGCCGTTGTGGTTTATAAATATATTTTATTTGAACTGGAGAAACTGCCTTTTTAGTACTTATAAGGGTATCATCAGTAAATAGAGGATTTGTTGGATGGTCATCATAAATAACCCATTCTAATTTATTTTTATTATATTCTAAATTTTGAATATTATAAATCATCAAAGGGAGAAAATTTCTTCTATTCCATGTAGGAGTCAAAATACTTACATTTGGAAATTCCATATATTATTATTATAGAAAATAAAATCTATACTAAATATATATAGATTATGTCATTTATTGAAGATTTACAAACTTTACTCGAACAACCAAAAGGAGATAAGAAAAGAAGTGAAAAGACCGTCAAGATGTATATTGCAAATATAAAAAAATTATATAAGATGTTAGATTTTGAAGATGAAATGGAAGATTTAGATTGGCTGACTGATGTTGAAAAAGTTACTGATATATTAGCAGATAAACATTTTACAACTCTAAGAAATTATCTCAATTCAATAATTGTAGCATTGATAGCAACTGAATATCCAGAAGAACTAATAAAAGAATATCAATCTATTAGAGACCAATACAACAAACAATATATTGATGAGAATGCTACTGGCGTTATATCATCAAAACAAGAAGACAATTTTGCAACTATGGATGAAATAAATAATGTAATAAAAGAAATGAAACAAGAAATTGATTCTAAAAAATTATTCAGAAAAGATATTTCATCAAAAGAAAAAGCATTCCTTCAAATGTATGTAATGATAAATATACTTACACAATATCCATTTAGGAATGATTTAGCAGGAATGAAATATATCAAGAAAAAACCATTCAACAATTTATCAAAAGAAGAAAAACAAAAGAATAATTATTTATTACAAGATGGTAATAAATATTATTTTATTTTGAATGAATATAAAACCCAAGCAAAATATGGTGAAAAGAAAATTCTAGTTGAAAAGAATAATTTACCATCATTACTAAGAAAATATATTCCATTATTAGATTCAGAATATTTATTTGTTTCATCAACTGGAAAACCAATATCAAGAAATTCATTGACTCAATTATTATCAAAAACTTTTGAGAAATATTTAGGTAAAAAAATATCAACAACACTTCTCAGAAAAATATATATGTCTTCAAAATATGATCCTAAACTAAATGCAGAGATGGAAAAGGATGCTGAAATTCTCGGACATTCAAAAGAGACGGGACAATTGATATATACTAAATCAAAAGAATAAAAGGTTCCAAATTGGCACGATACTTACTATTGATAATAAATGCCAAATTGGAACCCATACAAATATATTTTATAAAAAATTATAATATATATTATATTATATATATATTATTATGGCAGGTCAATTCTCAGATACTACTATTATAGAAGCTAACAGAATATTCAGTGAAGAATATCTAGGTGGAAATTCTACACAGAAAGCATTATTCACAAATAAGACAGCACCTATAGAACTAAAAGCAGGTGATGAGATATCATTACACTCTGGATATATTAGTGAAGTTGGAGCAGGTGGAGATGTTATGGAATTCACTGGTAAAAAAAGAGAACTAAATAGGAAACAAATAGAATATTCACTTTCATCAACTTCTAATACAGATTCATTCCCTGATAAATATTTACCTTATGGAGTTGAAAGACGTGATTGTTCTAATGTATCAGCATCATATGTAGTTACAGATAATAAAGCAAGTATTCAAATAAATTATTATACTAATCTAAATGGTGATTGTCATATATTATTACCAAGAAGATTTGATAAACAATACGCCCAAAATGAAGGTGTCAGTGCAAGTTATGAATTGAATTGGACTAGTTATGATTCATATGCAATGGGTGAAGTCAGAACTCAACCAAATATTGAACATCAATTGAGTGCTGATTGGCATAATTTCCACGCAGATGATACATTGAAAATAATTAGAAGAAGAAGATTAGTTGACAATTCAAGAATGAAAATATATAGTAAAACAAAACAAGCATATGCTGCTACTATAAATACATCTGATGTTCCTGGAACATATGGTACTGGACATTATGCTAATCCATTATTATATGATTTTATTCCTTACAGAGAAATTGTTGATTTTGAATTGCCAGTTGGATATGATGCTCCATCTAATATTGCTAATTCAATTACAAATCAAATGACAAAAACAAATTCAATCACTCCAATCAATGCTTCTGTTGGTTCTGGCGCAAATGCTTTTTTCAAACAAGTATCAACTAAATTAGAATCAGCAACTTATAAAGCATTTTATTGTGCTAATGAATCAACTTTTTCAGCAACTACAAGTTCATTCTATAATGATGGAGCAACTACTTGGGATGATAATACAATGAATTATTTATCTTGTTATAATTATATTGGAGTAAAAAGGTCAGAATTTTTTGATAAAGGACGAGCATTGGGAATGCAGTTCGGTGCTGGTAATACAGTCACAGCATCACAGATAGCAATAGCAGACAGAGCAACAACAGATATAGTTTTGTCACTTGACTGGAATGGGGTAAATTCAAATGGTGTTTTATATTTAGATGCATTGAAAGACTTTTTTGAAGCAGAAACATTATATCCTGAATTTTGGGATTATGATTATAATACAAATGTAACAATTGATAATTCAAGATTCGTTCATATAAATAGTTCTAATTCAGCAAGTGAAGATGGTTCTTCTATGTTAGGACAAGATAATACACGAGCAACAGAAGATGGAACAAGTTGTCCTATATTTTGTTATTTTGATAAATCACGAGCAAATACATATTCAGATGGAATTGATGATGACCATTTGTGTTATGGATTCGCAAAACAAGTATTCGGTCAAATTGCATTGACTACATCTAAAATTGGCGGTATTCCAACAACTCAAACAAATATATTCAATGGTGCAGGAAAGATAAATGTATCAACACCAATTGGATATGATAAACATAGTTCAGCATATGGCAATTCACATTGTATTTTATACAGTGGTACTTTGAGAGAATCGGCAGATGGTACTTGGGGTTTTCAAGATACTGATGCTAATGACCAAATAGTATTTACTAATGAGTTATTGAAATTTACATATTTAGGAGCACAATCACCTTTATTGAATTTTGATACTGTGGCAAGTCGTTTCACTATGTCTTATTTACATTCACCAGAAAGAGTAGGAATGCAGTTCGCTGCTGGATTGAATGATGAGGAATATACAGTTCCTACTGATGCTAATACTGAATGTTTCAAACTCAATAAAACTCCATCTCATTGGACTTATACTCCTGATTTGAAACCATATACATTTTCTAATAAAGAACTTACAAAAGCAATATTCCCACATAATTTCAATTTCGGTAGATTCAGAATAACTGATTCACAAACTGGAATATTTATTGAATCATTTGGAGAAGGAATTGATGAAAGAAAATACTTTGAGACTTTCTGGTTCAAATTAGGTTTTTCATTCAATCAATTTTATACACCAACAAAAGATTTGAAAAATTGTCAAAAAAGGATTGATTCTATTACTGACCCAAATATGACATTGATTACAACTAATGCTGATGTAACATCTGGTAATTCTCAATCATTCAATGTAAATATATTTAGTAATGAGATGTTTACAGCACAATGCCCAGCAGTTCAAAATGCTGCTGCAAATGCAGTTGATTTGACTGTTCCATCTATTACCACTTCAACAAGTTCAGCAATAATAACTGCTGACAATTTACCTACCAAAACAAAACGACCATATTTTATTGTTAGAACATCTTTACTAGGTCAACCAACATTTCAAGGTGGTGCTGATTCAGGACAGTTATATCCAGTCATAGCAATAGTAAATAAAATAAATGGTTATTCTGATTTTTTCAGTTTAGAACAGAATCAAATATTATATACAATTACAAAAGATATGACAATTACAAGTATAACAACTAGTATTCACGACCCTGACCAAACATTGGCAGAAGTAGATGATAATACATCTGTGATATATAAAGTAAAAAGAAATAGAAATCAACCAAACCTAATTGAAAATATTTTATCTTCACAAAAGAAATAGTAATATAGAATATATGAATATAGAATATTTGCAGAAAGCAATTTCAATTCTTGTTGAATTAGGTGAAAAGGATTTAGCAGATGAAGTAAGAAATATAACTCATTTATTTTTATATACAGAAGATGATAAAATGGATGAAGATTATGAAAGTGAAGAAGATTATACTGATTCTGATATGGAATCTGAATAAATAGAGCATACCCTCTATATTATATAATAATTTATATAATATATAGACCATAATATGGTGTAAATCTAACTATTTTTATAATAAAATTATAATTTTATTATATTTTTTAATAGATTTAGTGCTGTTTATGCTCTCTTATCTATATAAAATACTATATTATTTAGACCATATATAAAATTATTATCTTATTTACTTGTATATGAAAGAAATACATAAAAGTTTTAGTAAGAATGACATGATTGAATTGATTGAAGTATTCAAAATAGATATTGATTATTTTGATATTACAAAAACGAAACTATCAAAACAATTATTGAAATATATAAATGATAATGAAACATTTACACCTAATATAGAATATTTTATAAATAATAAAAATGAATTGATTGATTATTTATCAAAACCAAATCAACTAAAAGTATCAACTTATCAAAAGAAAGAAATAATGTATATTGCTAAAAATATATTATTATATTGTAATCAAGGATGTTTTCATAATACATCATTTATAGATGAATATGAAATGATTGATTGTGCTAATTATATAAAATTTTATGGAGATATACCAACAGTAAGAAGAGCATTGATAACACTAAATAAAAAATATACAGAAAAGTTTGAAATACATATATCACCTAAGATAAAATTTGAATTAGAGAAAAAGAAGAAGTTGAAAAGACAACGACCAATCGTAACATTCAAATATGGAAAGTTTACTCTTTTTGAAAAATCATAGCATTGTATTTATGTTCTAATGCTTTCCATTTTTGTTCTAATAGAAAAGGAATTGCAGTACAGCCTTTACCTTTGACTGCTGAAAATACATCATCAATACAAATAAGTGAATGTTTACTATTTTTTTTATATACTTCTTTTACCATATCTAAATGACTTTTCCAACTATTATCATTAGTAATTTGTGTATCTAATATATTTTTATATTTTTCTTTTCTTTCATCAGAATGCCATTCGTGAAAATAATCAAAACCGTCTAAATACAAATAATCAATTTTTGTAATTGTTTTTAGATAATCTTCACCTTTCATTGTTACTGCTTCATAATTTGTAAAATTTATTTTCTTTGCTTCTTTATGGACGTTAGCAGAACAATCTTTATCCATATCTACTGAAATAAGTTTCATATTATGTTTCTTACATAATTCCATAAAGAACCCTGTTGAATTTTGACCTTCCATATATTCTCTAACAGAACCAACTTCAATGATTACTTTTCCATCTAGATCATTCTGTTTTAGAATATGTTCTTCTAATAGTTTATGTCCGTGATAACTCATATATATTATTATAAAATATTTTTATTTTTATATTTATCTATAATATTATATATGAGTGAAAAAGTAAAAATAACATATCAAGGTGAATCAAAAATGGTACCAAAGAATTATGTTGAAGGTTTGAAAGGTGCAGATAGAAGAAAACAAATAAAAAGTATATTTGAAGGAACATATAGACCTGAAACAAAATTCAAATCAAAAGAAAGTTCTTGGACTAAAAAGTTCAATACTAAATATGGAAAAGAAATTGATAAGATGAAAGGTGGTAGAAGTAAAGCAAATATAGCCAAAGTAACGGGTATACCAGTAAAGGCAATAAATGAAGTATTCAAGAAAGGAGAAGGAGCCTATTATAGTGCTGGTTCTCGTCCAAATCAATCACCACAAAGTTGGGCTTATGCCCGGGTATATTCTTATATTCTTGGTGGAAATGCCAGAAAAGTTGATTCTGCAATTACAAAAAAATATAATGTAAAATTTCCTAAATAATAAATTGACATTTTGTAATATATTATAGATTTTTTTATTATATTATTATATATAACAAATGAAATTTCAAACAGTAAAAAACGAACAAACAATTCAAGCAGAGAAAATATTTAGGGAAATAGTCCAAAATTGTGTTGTTGGTGAATTTTATAATATTGTATTAGTTGATAAAGAAAGAAAAAAAGAAACACTAAAAATACATACTAGTTTTGTATTAGAAGACGAATATCCAATTGTTATATTGAATAAAAAAGATAAAATAACAACTTGGGATGCACCTAGAACATTATTGAATTTACCAGATAATGAAACATTATATAATAAATATCATACATTGAAAAGAAGTATTGATTTTGTATTTGTTGGCAATGGTGATATTCAATATAAAAGAGATAAGAAAAAATGGGTTGATAATAGAGAAGGTATTGATTTATTTTCATTAGGTTGTAGAGTTGGATTTGAATTAGTTTTGACTTGTAATGTAGATGATGATAAATATAATGATTTAGATGAATATAATATAAAACCAATATATCGTGTAGATACATTGGAACTAATAAAAATATATAATAAATATCAAGAACAAGATGCAATTCCAAATTATATTCCAGTAAGTAAAATATTATAATATGTTTCGGCGATTTGACACAATTATTTATATATATAATAAATGTCAATTCGCCGATAATTTGAAATATTCAGATATTTCTTTTGTTTCAATTGCTTTTCTAATTGATTCATTTTCTTTTTTATTATAATTGATAACAGATAATTCTCTACTATTTACTACAGCAAAACCAGCAGTCAAGAATGCGGCATCGTGCCAAGATTGACGATGAATTCTAGTTCCATTTGGTATATTATAATTATCACCTTTTCTTTGATAATCATTGAAAAAATAGTTTGGGTTTTCTTTTGGTGTTTCTGTTATTTCCAATGTACCATTTTGTAATTGTTTACACTGAGGTAAAAATTCAACATAATTACAATCAATACCAAATAATGATATTTTCTGATATCCCATAAATAATGAGAATACATAACCAGCAGAACCAGAACACCAATCAACTAGATATCTGAATAAACATCTTTTATTTTGTTGAAGGTCTTCTAAAAATATAATTGATTCATAATCTTTTGCTTCATACCAATCACACATTATTTGTTTAGTAAATAAAAACTTTTTACATTTTTTATTTATTACCATATCTTTTATTTTATCAAGATGTGATTTTAGAACTACATAATCTACACAACAATAATAAGTAGGATACCAATTCACCCTCTCCCAATATCTGAACGCGACACACATTCCCATTGTATCGCATTCTAATTTTGTAAAATCTATATTAGATAAACTTTTTCCATTTCCTAAAATAGCAATTTCTCTCATATATAATTATAATAGATTTTATATTTATATTTGATAACATATAATATTCAAGCGTTATAGACGTCGAGTAAGCCATTAGTTATCGTGCAGATTTTCAAATATTCAACCCAAGCACGTTGGACGTATTTACTACCAGAAAGTGTGTCATATTTAGTATATAATTCAATACCTTTTCCAGATACTCTTTCATTTCTATTTAGTCTATGTGCTTGATAGAAATTATTACCAGCAAGGAAAGTAGATTGAGTATAACCTACAATTGTATTATCATCCACTGTTGCTTGACCTTCACGATTCCAACCTTCACGAGATGTGAAAGGTGTCATTCCTTCTGCTAATGTAGTTAGATTGTAAATTCGTGCACTATTAGTAACATCAATAGGATATAAGAATTCATTGTTGTATCTTACATTTAGATTGACATTGAGACCACCAGCATCAGGGAATTCAGATTGATAAGCATTGAATGGATTAGTTTCTCCTTCATCAACAAGATTATTCATTGAATGAATAATTTTAGTTACAATTCTACCAGCACCACCAATATTACGAATGTTATTGGTAGCAGCAGCAGGAACAAGAGATTGTTTGGATAAACTATAATCGTGATAAGATAAAGTGATTTGAGGATTTGCAGCAGCATATGCTTCCATTTGTTCTGCTGGATAATATATATGGTCTATTAGCATATGGACTTTATTGAGGTCAACATTATATGTCTGACCACCAGCTTCATTATTATCAAGAGATAATCTCTTTTTAGAAGTAGCACTAACAAGTGATAATTCAACAAATAATGGATCACGTAGCATATATAATGGAATTTGATTCATTTTGAGGAATGGGAATAAATCACTCATACTAATTTGGAAAACAGGAGTTTTTTGGGCGGATAAATATGTTGGTAGTTTAGTATTATCAGCAGCATTACCATCATCTACATATAAACCAGTATCAATTCCAATACCATCACCAGCAGTATTACTGAGAACAGTTTTAGATGTAGACTTAGAAGTATTGTAATAAGTTTCATAACTCATAATTCTTCCAGTAGTAATTGATTCACGTTCTTTGTTATTTTCTCCAGAAACAAATAATGAACGATATGCCATATAATGATTCCAATCATCAATTTCAGATAATGTCTTTCCACCACATTTTAGAGTTGCACGTTCAATAAGAGAATTGACACCAACACCAAGAGGGAAGAACGATTTCTCAGCAATACCCGCTTCCATAGTAATAGTAAGCTTTGAATTACTATGTAATATACCTTTATTATCAATCTGGAATCTTATAAAATTTTGACTTTTTGTAACTGGTTCATATACAGTAGTATCATAATCCATTTGTAAATTAGAAGGAATAGACCCAATTTTTACTAAATCAGGTATATTATTTTCAGTAGGTTTTACTTCGCCAGAAATATCAACATTCATTTCTTGTGATTGTGGTTGTTCCATTTTATAATATATATATTATTATAATATATTATAATTTATGATAAAAAAACAATTATTTCTATAATACTTACGATACAATCTGAACGTTGCCATTTGAAATAATTAGAGTATTTTTGTTTAGGGCAAATAAATATAATGCATTAGGGAAATCACTTTCTAGTCCAACGTTCAATTGTAAACCTAAGGGAGTATTTTTGAACGATACTCCATCATTTGATATATGATCGTACGATACACCAATTCCAGCAGTGCTACCACCGTCATTGTAATCTTTGTATGAAAGTTGAGATTCAAAAATATTTGTGTTATTACTTGGAGTTACAGAAGTTCTACCTAAATCACTAAATATTTTTATAGCATTCATAAAGTTTCTAACAACTTGGGCGTCAGCTTCTTCATTTACAGGGTCATCCTGCTGTAAAGTATCAATGTTATATAAGAAAGGAAATCGTTCACCAGCTCTTTGCCATATTACTTGCTTTATGACAGCAGTAGAAGCATCAGAATTCATAGGATATAAAGTTGCTAAACCATCATGAACTAAATTGTTTATAAAAGCACTTGGAACAAAAGTTCCAAATATACTCATAACTTTTGATAATCCTAAATTCATAGATAATACAGCATTAGTAGAATTGACAGTTTGATAAAACGATTTGATACTATTGTATTCAAGAATAGTTTGTTTTTGACTTTCTAATTGAGAAAGCATATCTGGGTCAGGAATTGCAGTTTCACCAGTTAGATTGACCTTAGATAATTCATAGAATCCAGTACTGAAAGAAGCACTACTAGTAGAAGCAGAAAAGAAGACATTTGCACTTGGAGATAAATTGATAATTATTTCTAATCCACCAATACCCCATTTAGAAGATAATGGTAATGGATTATGTCCGTTCATTAGTCCAGAAACTAATGGGATAGAAAAAGAACCAGGTTCTTGATCGTTGACAACAGATGTTCTCTGTACTTCAAAATTTGGCATAGTGAGAGCAGTAGTACCAAAATTAGTAAAACTATCTTGTTTAGAACTTCCAACAGGAATGTATGTGGAACAGAATCTATTGTAGTTTTCAATTTCTTCAATAGTATCACCATTGAAATTTTGGAAAGTTAGAGAATCTATAATAGAATAAACTCCAATTGCTTCATTCATTCGCATTCCAGTTGTCGCTTCTGCATCATTTTCAGCAGTATCTCTGAAACACTTGAAGAAACCATTTAGTCTAACAGTTCCAGGAATCAAGTGTCTATCAGAATCAGGAATTCTAATTCTAATGGTAGGATTACCAGATTTGTCATAGGACAGTTTTCCATCGCTTTGGGTATTATCAGGGACAATTTCGAAGTGAGTAGTAGACATATTATATATATTTATAATATATAATAATTCTATTATTATTTATTTTTTTTTTGGAATTTATAATTCAACAGAAATATCATCACCTTTGATAACTAATCGGCGAAGATGGAAAACATAATTATTCCATAATTTATTGAAGGTTGGAGCAGTTCCAGTATATTCAACTTGGAGTGAGAATGATTTACCACGGCAATCATATACACCATCTTGTAATGCTAATGCTCTGCCGACAACACAATTTCTCTGGAAAGCTCTGAAACTTCTTGGCTGAATACCAGCTTGAATAAGTGCTTTCTCTAATTCAACTAATGGTTGCTGATCGATTGAATCTTTATCAGAAATATTTTTAGTAGATATCTTTCTAGATGGTTGTAATCTATTATTGTAATTGAATTGATAGTTTGTAAGTTCATCCCAAATACCAACTAATCCACCACGAGTATTTTTCATAGCAACATCATATGTATTTTCAGCAAATTCATATGCATCTTCACAATTCAGTACAGAAGCAGTGCTTCTAACAGTAGCATCAGTAGGTATAGATAAAATTGATTTAGCACGAGAGAAATTTAGCGGTAAATTGATATTAGCAACAACATCAGATGATAACATAGAATGTCTGAAATTAGAATAGGATAAGAAGTCATAAACCATACTACCACCTTCTTTCATCTGTTTATTCATCTGCGCTTTGTATGAATCAGGCATTTCTAATTTTTGAAGAATTAGTTCAACATTAGAAACTTCATAAGTTGGTTCATATGATACATCAAGATCAGCAGCCTTAGTAATAGCAGAAAATAAGACGAAATCTTGTGTAACATCTGAACCATTATTTGCCATCGGAGTACCATCATTTATATCAATTTTTAGTAAGCCTTTATTATCATCAGCAGTTGCACTCGCAGAAATTCCAGTAATAATAAAATCAGAAGCATTATTTTTAGCAATATTCTTGATATCAGTAGTATCAACAAAACGAATAGTTTCACCAACAACAAAAGGGAAATTTTCTACACCAATATTATGATTGCTTCTATCAACATAAAAATGATCAGCATTATTACCATTATTCCAAGTGTTATTATTTGGAGCTTCACGACCATTGAGAGAATGGAATCTTGGATTGAGTGTGGTTCTGTTATTTTTGTTTACAGAATCTAATTGTCTGAATACAACATTAGTTTGTTCTAAAATTATTTCTAAACGTAATCCCATAGTATTAGGGAAGATTCTATCATTCTGGAAAATTCCAGTATGTAATGGAAGTAATAATTTAGCAACTACATAATCATCATTATCAAATACCTCAGTAGTATCAGAATTAGCTACTCTGTCATAATATGGAGAATTTACATGATTGACATTATCAGATTGAGTAGAAGAATCAGTTCCTCTGTAAAAAGAAGTAGCAGAAGTAGTTCCTTCAGTCATCTCTCTTTTATTTCTAATATTACCATTACTTTCATAATCATACATAACAGATACAGCAGTATTGTATCCCTGAATTTCTTCTAATAGAATACCATTCTGAGTGTATACTCGTAAATCTTTTATGAGAACTTGACCTCCAATATATTCATCAAGAGATAATCTAGTTGGTCGTTTTCCAGAAGGAAGACTAATTTTCACATCACATTTGAGATATGATTCTTTAGGTTGAAAAAATTGTACGTCTCTACCAATAGTAATATCAATTTTCTGTCCTCCTCCATATGATAAACCATTCTCAGATGGAATAGCAACTTTTGTTTGTCCAATAGGAATTTTATCTTCTGCGGTCCAATAGCCACTCGATGACATTTTCTATATATATACTTATAATATATATAAAAAATAATGTTTTTTTTTTATTCGAAATGTTTTATTGGAAAATTGAAATATCTATACAACATAAATAATCACAATCTCTTTTGAATTTATATCTCTTTCTTTCCAACATAAGTTTTCTTTCTTTATTATCTTTATCATATTCTTTATTATTATCTCTCCAATTCTTATTAGATTCTTTTACATATTCTTTATTATTATCTCTCCAATTCTTATTAGATTCTTTATGAGTTCTACCAGGAATTACTTTATTTACACATTTATTATTTTCTATATGATATCTTTCTCTTTTATGTAATTGATCTTTTCTCATACAAGGATAATCTTCAATAAGAATTATATCGTAATTACCATTTTTTATAATTTCTGCTGAACTTGTATATCTTCTTTTACCTTTCAAATATCCTTTATAAGTAGATACATGTTCTGATAATCTTTTTCTAATATATTTTTGACACGTTGAACCAATATAAATATTATCAGTTGTGTTATCTACTATTTTATAAATTTTACCTTGTGAATAATTCATGCTTTTTCTTGCTTACTATTATAATAACTAAATCTATAAGTCTATTTATTTTTGTAAAACACAACAATGCCCGAATTCTTGAATAACTTTATAACCATAATTTTCTAAAATGTATTTTACTCCTTCTTCAACCTCATTCCAACTTGGGTCTTTATAATTATCAAATACTATAATACCATTATCTTGAACGAAATTTTTATAATTTATAAAATCATCAATTACTCCTTGTTTAGAATGATCGCCGTCAATAAATAAATAATCAACTTTGACATTCAGTTTTTTGAAATCTTCTATTGTATCATTACTTTTACCTTTTATAAGTGTATATTTGTGATTATGTTTATTTGCTTCATCTATATTACTTTTTACAATATCTAGATGATTTGTTAGGTCTACTTTTCTATGTGGGTCATATGATTTTCCATAATATCCATCAAATGGGTCAATGCCAATAAAATGACATTCTTTATCAGATTCCATCAATTGAATAATAGAACCACCATATAATACTCCAATTTCTAAATATACTTTACAATCCATTTCATCTTTCAATTGAACTAATCTTTTTAGGTTTGGACTTTTGCAAATTTCACCAATCATTTCTATATATATATAATATATATTTTTTAGAATGAGGATGTCCCCCCAATACTTTTAGTGTTATCAGTAACCTGAGAAGCGACTAATCCAGCAGATGCCAGACCAACTGGTGCAGTTTCAGTACCTTTCATATCTCTTGCTTGTGAAGCATCTTTATCTTCTTTATCAGCAATATCTTCAATTTCACCAACTCCGCCAGAAATAGCAGAAATAGCAGAAGCACCAGCAGCAAGAGGAGCAAGAACTGGTAAGAAGATTGAAGCAACATCTAAAGCACCAGCAGCAATAGAAGCAACATTTGATACTTTATCAGCCACATTATCACCAGCAATTTTACCTTGTGAAATATCATCAGCAATAGAACCAATAGCAGAAACAGCTCCTAATCCAGTACCAATTTTACCAGCCGTATCTCCAGCAGCTTCAAATAATTCACCAGCGGATTTAGGTGGTTTGACTTCCGCTTCACCAGTTGGAGGAGCACTGGTTCCAGAACGTGGAGCAGGAGCAGCAGGTCTTTCCTCAGGAGTAACAGGAGCATCAGCAGCAGTACCTTGGGTATTAGCAGTATCTTCAAGTGGTGTGGGTTGAGGGTCAGCATCAGATGTTGGGTCTCTTGTTTTTTGTGAGAAATTAGACATAGAATTGAATACTTTTTTAGCATTACCAATTCCACCTTCACCTTGGACGTATTTTCTAAAACCACCTGCTTTTTGTACGGCACCATATGTTTTATAAGAAGTATTCAAAGCACTACCCACACCATATACATCAGTAACATCATGCATATATTTATCAGTTTGTTTTTGGCCATCTAATGTAGCTTTTTGAGTATTTAGAGTTTGCATTATTTCTTGATTTCTAACTTTTATAGCATCATTATGTTGCATTGCTTCATTCGTCAAAGCATTACCTTGACTTATCGCTTCAACAGTTCCAAAAGTATCAGACATTATATATATATTATCTATATAATAAATTTTTATTAGTATTTTCTTTTTTCGGCGATTTGACATTTATTTATATATATAATAATTGTGTCAATTCGCCGAGACTTGTATTATATATAATAAAACAATAAATAATTTATGTTTATAATTATATATAGATTTTCTAATATATATTATATAATGGGTTACTATCAAACATTTATTGCTAAACAAGAACAAAAGAAAAAAGAAGCAGAAGAACTACTAAAGAAAGAGGCAAATAGAAAAAATTATGAAAAATATAAAGATAAAGAATATTATAAAAAGAATAAAGAAACTTATGAAAAACAAAAAGAAAGAGCAAGGAAATATTATTGGGAAAATAGAGAGTATGTATTGGCACGACAACAAATCAAGAAATTTCAAACAAGGGAATATTATAAAGAATGGTATCAAAAGAATAAAGATCAAGTGAATCAAGTTAGATATGGAAAACGAACAAAAGGTATTACAGATGTAAAAAATAATCCTATAATAAATAAACCTAAAATAAATAAACCAGTATCATTTACTCTTTTTGGGTGATTTTGTTTTTGGTTTTGGTTTTGTTTTTGGTTCAAATATCTGTTTAGGATTCAGTTTTTTTGGTTCTTGTATACTTTTCATATCAACAACAAATTTTTTCATTATTTTATTTATATAATTAT